>Ga0105048_10000150_pt1 | contig 91184 bp, 78 predicted proteins | sample MAT05_FD_78382 | JGI IMG/M metagenome (GOLD analysis project Ga0105048, IMG submission 78382) | Freshwater microbial communities from Lake Fryxell liftoff mats and glacier meltwater in Antarctica - MAT-05 | ecosystem: Environmental > Aquatic > Freshwater > Ice > Liftoff microbial mat | place...
CACACGGTCGACCAGTGTCTCGCCGGCGACGTTCTCCCGCTCTTTGGCGAGGCCGACGATGGCCAGATCGTGCAGGCCGAGATCGCGCGCGGCGGTGATCGCCACGTTCAGCTGGCCGCGGCCGCCATCGACGACGAACAGATCCGGCAGCTCCCAGTCCGCTGCCTGACTCGGATCCGATGCCGGTGCGCCCTCGCTCGCCTCCCGCGCGAGCTTGCCTCGCCGAAAGCGCCGCGAAAGCACCTCGTACATCGCCCCGTAGTCGTCGCCGCCAGCGGTGCTGGTGACGTGGAACGAGCGATAGCGCTTCTTGTCGGGCACGCCGTCGAGCAGCGCCACCACCGAGCCCACCGTGTCGGTGCCGCCCAGGTGCGAGATATCGCAACACTCGATGCGGCGCGGTCGAGTCGGTAGCCGCAGCTTCTCTTGCAGCTCGCTGAGACGTGCCTCGACGTCTTCGGCGGCGCGCTGTTTCGAGCGGAACGAATTTTTGGCGTTCTCGACCGCCATTTCCAGGAGCTTCTTGCGGGAGCCGCGTTGCGGCACGCACAAGACGACCTTCTTGCCTCGCTTCTCGCTCAGCCATTCAGCCACGCCGTCGGCGCCGTCGATGCTCACCGGCAGCACCAGCTCTTCTGGTAGCGGACCGCGGTCGCCGTCGCCGCCGTAAAACTCGGCGATGAAGCTCGCCAGCACCTCTTCATCGGGCAGCTCGACCTTGCGGATCGAATAAGAGACGGAATCGCTCACGCGCCCGGCGCGCACGAAGAGCACCTCGATCTCGACGTTGGCGCCTTCGCGATAGATACCGATCACGTCTTGATCGACGTCGCTCACCGCCACCACGCTCTGATGCTCGCGAATCGATTCCACCGCGCGCAGCTGATCGCGGTAGATGGCGGCGCGCTCGAACTCCATCTCCGCTGAAGATTCGCTCATCCAGCGGCCCAGCTCGCGTGTCAGCTCGTCGTGGCGGCCCTCCAGAAACAGGCACACGGCGCGGGCCTGTGCGGCGTAGGCCTCGGCGTCGACCTCGTACACGCAGGGCGCCGCGCAGCGCTTGATCTGAAACTGCAGGCAGGCGCGCTTGCGGGACGCGAAATCGGCGTCCGAGCAAGTGCGCAGGTGAAAGTGTTTGTTCACCAGGTGCAGCGTGCGTCGCGCGCTGGTGGCGGAGTGATACGGGCCGAAATGGCGAGCACCATCGGGTGAGGGTCGCCGCACTGTCTCGAGCCGAGGCCATGGCTTCGTAGCGTCCAGACGCAGACACAAAAAATCTTTGTCGTCGCGCAGCTTCACGTTGAAGCGCGGCTGATGCTTCTTGATGAGCTCGTTCTCGAGCACCGCGGCTTCTTTTTCAGTCGCCGTGACGAAGGTCTCGATGTCGCCGACGAGAGCGCGCAGAAGCGGTATGAAGTAACGCGAGTCGCTGCCAGACTCTTGGAAGTAGCTCTTCACGCGCGAGCGCAGCACCTTGGCTTTGCCGACGTAGAGAAGCTTCCCGTCTTTGCCGATGAACGTGTAACAGCCGGGTGAAACCGGCAGGCTGGCGAGCTTTTCTGCCACTCGCTCGGCGTCGCGTTTCGCCTTCTCGCGCGCAGCGACGCGCTCTCGCTCCCGATCACGCTCGGGCTCAGGCTCTCCGCCCTCACTTGGTGAGGGGGGACGGGGGGGAGAAATCACGGAGCTCATGATGTCGGTCGCTGAAGCGCTGCCAGCTCTTTAGCAGATACGCTGCGGCCATGACCGCCCCGGACGCGAATCAGTGCCGCTCGAGCCGGGCCCTCGCTGTCGTCGCTTGGGTCGCGCTGTCGGGCTGCTCCCCGAGCGCCGATGCGCGGGACCCGGCCATGAGTGCGATCACGACCGCGACGGCCACCGCCAGCAGCGTGGCAGTGATTTCCGTCCTGGGTGAGCCCCTCTCCGGACCGCCGCGGCTGGTGATCGAGAACCACAGCACCGCAGACATCGAGCTCTACGCGGGAAGCATCGTCGACCAAGAGGGGAAGCTCGGCACGATGGCCCTGTGGCCGCATGCGAACGACTGTCCGGGGCACGAGCATCAGAAGCGGCTCTTGCCGCTTGGCGGTACGTATGATCTCGCGACGCCCGCACACGCGTTCGACGACGAGAAGTGCGCGCCGGGCGCCGCGCTTCCGCCTGGCAACTACGTCGTTCACATCGACAGCGGCTACGCCTCCGAGCTGTACGCAAGCGCCGAGATCTCCTTGCCGCTCAGCGAGCCCGTGAGGCTGCGCATGGAGGCACACGAGAAGCCACCGTCGTGCACGCCGCTGCGCGCACGACGCGCCGCGCGGCTCGTGCTCGCAGCCTCCAAGATAGCGGGAGCGCCCGACGCGGCGCTTCGTGACTGCGACCCCATCAAGGCAGTGTGCGGCAGCTTGCCCCTGCCCGAGGAGGTGCCTCCTCGGGCCTGCTCGCTGACGCTCCACGAGAATCTCTTGCGCATTCGGCTGCCACCGCGCACGCAGGCCCCCAAAGAGATCACCGGCTGGCTCGATCACGATCTCGTCGCTACCGACCGCCCCAACCTGAGCGGCTCATCCAGCGCCGAGCTCTTCTTCGGAGCGGACCGCGTGGTGTTCGAAGGCATCACCGGGCGGCACATGCACGAGCACGGCGGCAAAGCGGCTGGCGTCGGCTCGATGACGGTCCGAGTGGTCAACGCATCGAAGCGGACCCTGAAGCTCAAAGTGCTCGGGGTGCAATGGCTCTTCGACGGCGACTGCGGCGCGCCCAAAGAAGAGGGCGCGGAGCTTCCCGCGGCGAGCTTCGAACCGCGCGAGCTACCGCCCGGGGAATCGAGCCTGCAGATCGGATTCGCCAGCCGCTCGGCGTATCAGGTCCACTGCGACATGTTTGGTTCGCGGGCACGCCTGCAAGTCGAAGGCAGACAGGTCGTGGTAACCAGCGAGCACGAGGTGACGCGGGTCGAGCCGATGCGCCGCAATGAAGCGTTCTAGTCAGAAACGCCCAACCATCATGAACCCCGGCCCGACGCTGGCGCCACCAGGAATGGGCGCTGGCACTACTAATGGCGGCGACACGCTCGGCGGCGGAGGCGAAGGTGGCAAGCTGGAGGGCGGCACGCCAGACGGATCGATGTAGTACGGATCGACCGGCGGCGGCGGCGCGACCTCGATCACTGGGGTCGGGACTTCGTCGGTTGGCTGTGACGTAGCGCGGCCGATCAGGTTCGCGGCCGCATGCACCGCGAGCAGCCCGGACCAGATCGACAGCGCGATCCACGCGGGTCTGCCGCTCTCGTCATTGGCGGCCTGAATGGCGGTCAACACGGACTCCGGAGCCATCAGCGCCAGCTCCGGGACGGCCAAATAGTACGGCGTCGGCCGCTCATCGAAGTGAGCGCCGATCGCGTGGGTGGTAAATGCGAGATTGGCCCCCGCCAGCATGCTCAGCGCGAAGCGGTCACGAACGTCAGTCTCGCCAGGCTCGGCCAAGCTCCAGCCGCCGAAGGTCGCCAAACCGCCGGTCCAAATGGCGAAGGGCAGCGTCAACAATTCATAGCCTTCTTCGCGGCGATCATCGGCGGCGAGCCCGAGACCGATACCGTTCAACGCCAGCGCCGAGGCACCGCTCACCGCCGTCTGCGCGATCATCCAGCTCTGCGATGGCTCCGTCAGCGTGTCGACGTCGATCGCGCTCTTGGCTGTGAACGTGATGTTCGCCACCACACCCATCATCCCAAGCGTCGAACCGAGCACGATGCCGAAGGTGTCATCGTCTGCGCGCGCCTCGCGCGGTACGAGCAGACTGCCCGCGACGAGCAGCAGACCAGCGGAGCGGCGCGCGCGCGTCATCCTTTGCGGCCCTCTGCCAGTCGCAAGTACATCGCCGCGACTTTGTGGTCTGGGTCGAGCTCGATCGCCGCCTTGAACGCGTCGCGCGCCGCTTCTTTCTGGTCGAGCATCGTGAGCGTGATGCCGAGCTGGACCTTGGCTTGGGCATAGCGCGGGTTGGCCGCACAGCCGGCCTCGAACGCGGCGAGCGCCGCTCCCAAATCGCCGCGGTCACGCTGCAGCGATCCGAGCTTCACATGCAGGTCCGCGAAGCCAGGCCGCAAGCCCACCGCTTTCTCCAGCTCTGCGATGGCTTCGCGAACGAAGCCGGCGTCTGCGTACGCCTGGGCTACCTCCGCGTGCTTATTGGCGATCTTACCGAGCGCGTAGGGGTCTTGTGCGGCGCCCTCGATGGACGGGTTTGCGGTCGCGCGGACGCGGTCGAAAACCTTGCGCCCGCCGTCGTAGTCCCCGAGATCATTGCAGGTGACGACCAGGTTCAAGAGCGCTTCGGTGTAGTTGGGGTTCAGCTCGACCGCGCGCTCGAACGCCTCTTTGGCGCCGGCAAAGTCGCCGCGGGTATGCCGCGTGATGCCGAGCATGTTGTGCACGTCGGCATAGCGGTCGATCTTCTCCAGAATTTGCAGCAAAAGCGGCTCGGCGTGGTCGTATTCGCGCCGATCGAAGTGCTCCTTGGCGAGCACAAGCTTGTGCTTGATCCGATCGTCCATGATTGAAAGTCGCATACTTCGGCACGGAGGGATTCAACCGAAGGTTGATGATCGAACAAGATTCCTCCGTGCCTCTGAAAAAACGCGCGCAAGCGCCGGCAAACTTCCTTGATCCGGCGCGGAGGAATCACGGAAGATAGAAGAAGGCCCGAGTTTGGGCGGTTTTCGTTCAGTTGCTACGTTGATGGGCCGCTGGTAGAGCCTCCGAGTGGCGGCAGATGTACCCACCCCGGCCCCGCTTTCGGCGCGTGCGAGCACGCCGCCGCCAGCGAGCCTAACGCCGCCAGAGAGTGGGCCGCCAGAGAGTGGGCCAGAGAGTGGGCCGCCGAAGAGCCCGACGCCTCCCCCAGCGAGCGTGCGGCCTGGTGGGCGCAGCTCTGCACGCAAGCTTGTGGCGCCGCCGCGAGACAGCGCCGAGATGAGCGCCCGCAGGCGGGTGCTCGAGTCTCGCATGCCGGAAGCCGAGCCCGCGCCGAGCGAGCCTGATCGTTCTCGTGAAGAGCCAGGCCCGCGCCGCACGCAGTCGCTATTGCCCGGCGACGCGCTCGGCCCCTCATCGCCGCGCTCCTCTATCGCCCCGCCGCCGACGTCGCGCTGGGTCGGCAAAGAGCGACCTATCGACAACCGATCCAACGAGGTCGGCTCCGGAGTCGGGCTGGCGATGTCGCCGCGTATGACCGCCCTCTTCGGCGGGCTGTTCGGGCTCGCGACCGTCACGACCATCATTGCGCTCCTGATTCAAGGCGTGCCGCCGCGCGACGACCGCACCGAGGCCAACGCTGCTCTCTCAGCCAGCGAGAAAGCAAGCGCCGCCGCTTCGGAGTCGGCGCCAACAGCGTCACAATCGAGGAAGCGCGTGCGCACCAAGGTGCCCGGGCCCTGGCGCGTCGGCGACCTCGCCCAGACAGCCGGCATCCGCATCGTCGAAGACACCATCGCGCGTCGCTCCTTCATCACCGCCTTGAACGAGAAGGGCGTGCCGAAAGACCAGGTCTATCGCGTGATGAAGGCCTTCGACAGCGTGAAGAAGTTCGACAAGCTGGGCAAGAACGACAAGTTCATTGTCGCTGTCGACAAGAAAGACAGCTCGGTCAAAGGCTTCGAGTACGTCATCTCGCCGCTCGAGGTGCTGCAAGCGCGCGAGGTCGACGGCTTGCTCGTGGCTTCGGTGCTGGACATGAAGATCGCCGAAGAAGAGGTGACAGGCTCTTTCTATATCGGCAAAAATCTCACGAAATCGATCGAGTGGGGCGGCTTCGAGCCGGATCTACTGCGGGTGATCGACGACGCCTTCGCCGGCAAGATGTCGAGCGAGTCGCTGCTCGAAGGTGGCACCGTGCGCGTGGTCGCCACCGAGATGACGGCGCTCGGTGAGTTCGTGAAATACAAAAGCATCGTCGCGATCGAGTACCACCCGCCCGACCCGGCAGCGGCGCCGGTCCGCGCCTACACCTACACAGGCACCGGCGCGCGCGGGTACTTCGACGACAAGGGCCGGCAGCCCGACGGCAGCGGCTGGGCATCACCGGTGCCGGGCGCGCCTGTCACCAGCAAGTTCAATCCAAAGCGGATGCACCCGGTCTTGAAGCGCATTCAGCCGCACAACGGCACCGACTACGGCGCCCCAACAGGCACGCCGATATACGCGGTCTTTCGCGGCAAGCTCACCTTCGTCGGCAACGCAGGACCGTGCGGCAACATGGTCGCCATCAAGCATGCGAACGGCATCGAGAGCGGCTACTGCCACATGAGCAAGATCGCACCTGGCCTCAAGATCGGCGCCACCATCGGCACGCGGCAGGTCATCGGCCAAGTCGGCACCACCGGCCGATCGACTGGGCCGCACCTGCACTTCTGGACCAAACGCGAGGGAAAGTACTTCGACTCGGAGACGCTCAAGGTCGATGGCTTCCGCGTGATCCCGGGCGACGAGAGAGCAGCGTTCGGTGCTCGCAAAAGCGAGCTCGACGGGCGCCTCGACGCGATCACGATGCCCGACCCGCCGCCTGCCGATGCCATGGCGAGCAAAGAGCCCGCTCCCAACGCGGCCAAAGACGCGAGCGACGATACCAAGCCCGCCGTGGGCGACGGCGGCAACGACAGCGACGAGTCACCCGCGATGCCGAGCGGCTCCACCAAGCCCAACGCCGCGCCTGCGGTCCACGATGATCCGGGCGACGGCGACGATCTGGTCGGGCCTGATCTCGGAAAAAAGTAGATCCGCTAGCGAAACTCCATCGCTCGATCCACGACGGACGCGTGCTTCAACAGCACCATATCCAGCGCGTAGTTTTGATAGAGCCTCCACGGGGTGACCGAGCCCTGTCGTGGCAGTAGATCTTTGGCGCGCTCGACGTAACCCGATGTGAAGTCGATCAACGCCTCTTCTTTCACGGACGGGTCTCGCCGCGGCACACACACCGAGAAGCCGTTTTTCTCCATGTGGTTGAGCAGACGGCACGCGTATTCGCTGGTGAGATCACACTTCAGCGTCCAGGAAGCGTTCGTGTAGCCGATCGCAAAGGCCATGTTGGGGACGCCGCTGCACATCATGCCTTTGTAGATCATCACGCTGTTCGACTCGACCGGGCTGCCGTCGACGACCACCTTCATGCCGCCGAGGAACTTGAGCTTCAAGCCGGTTGCAGTGATGACGAGATCGGCCGCCAGCTCTTCGCCTGACTTCAGGCGAATGCCGTTTTCCGTGAAGGTCTCGATGTGATCCGTCACCACGGACGCTCGGCCCTCGCGCATCGCCTCGAACAAGTCGCCATCCGGTACGAAACACAGCCGCTGATCCCACGGGTTGTAGGAGGGAGAAAAGTGCGCGTCGACGTCGACACTGCCGCGCATGTGCTTCTTCACCTGGCCCACGATCATCTTCTTGGCCCGCTCGGGAAAGCGCCTGCAGTACGCGTAAAACGCCATGCTGAACAGCACGTTCTTGAAGCGAGTCAGCTTGTGGGCGGCGCTCGCAGGCAGGCGCGCTCGCATGAAGTCGGCGATGCGATCGCGCTCCGGCACCGTGACGATGTAGCTGGGCGATCGCTGCAGCATGGTCACGTGTGCCGCGCGTTTCGCAAGCTCCGGCACCAGCGTGACGGCAGTCGCGCCGCTGCCGATCACCACCACCCGCTTGCCGACGTAGTCGATATCCGGCGTCCACTTTTGGGGGTGGACGATGCGACCCGCGAAGCGCGACATGCCGGGCAGATCGGGCGTGTAGCCTTCGTCGTAGTTGTAGTAGCCCGCGCACATGAAGAGAAAGTTGCAGCTGAGCGAGCACTTATCGCCGGATGCGACATCGGTCATCTGCACGGTCCAGCGCGCGTCTTTGCTGGACCAGCTGGCGCTCTCGACGCGCTTTCCGTACTGGATGTGGCGGTCGATGCCGTAGTGGGCCGCGGTGTCCCGTACGTACGCCAAGATCGCAGGGCCGTCGGCGATGGCTTTCGGGTTCGTCCACGGCCTGAACGAGTAGCCCAGCGTGTACATGTCGGAGTCGGAGCGGATGCCGGGATAGCGGAACAGATCCCAAGTACCGCCTGAGGCCGCGCGAGCCTCGACGATCGCGTAGCGCTTGCCAGGGCAGTTCGCCTGCAGGTGGTAGGCGGCGCCGATGCCGGACAGGCCAGCGCCCACGATCAGCACGTCGAGGTGGTCGGTTTCCAAGGGTTCTCCAGTTTCGGACCGTTGCGAGCGTAGATGACAAAACCGGAAGGTCCGGTCGGTCGTATTGAGGTGCCACGATATGTACTAAAACGTGCTACGAAGCATCGGCTTCGCAGGTGCCCCCATTGCTCCGCTTTTCGACGCTTTCCTCGTTTTGTGCGCATATTGCGCTGCTGTCGGTCAGTGATCTGGCATACGCCCAAGCAGGCGCCGTGGCACCGCCCGCCCCGCCACCGACCGAGCCAGCTGAGCCGGTAGAGCCTGTCACGGTCCGCATCGAGGGACAGAAGAAGGCAGGCGCCGCGAGCGAAACGGTAATCGAACGCGATGTCGCGCACGCGGCTCCGCACAAGAGCGGCAGCGACTTGTTGGCTGTCGTGCCTGGCGTATTCGTGACGCAGCACAGCGGGCAAGGCAAAGCACACCAGATTTTTTTGCGCGGCTTCGATGCGCAACACGGGCAAGACGTCGAGATCTGGGCTGGCGGCGCTCCCGTGAACGAAGTCTCCAACCTGCACGGGCAAGGCTACGCGGACATGCACTTCATCATGCCGGAGGTGGTGCAACGCGTGCGCGCGCTGCCGGGCACCTACGATGTGCAGCAGGGTGACTTCGCCGTCGCCGGCTCGATGTTCATGGACTTCGGCTACGAAGAGCCCGGCTTCACTGGCTCGACCACGATCGGGTCCTTCTTCGAGCGGCGCATGTTTCTCGCGTATCACCCGGAGTCGTTCGACGAAGAGACGTTCGCCGCGTTCGAGGCGCAAGCGACCAACGGCTTCGGGCCCAACCGCGCGGCACGGCGCATCAGCACGATCGGGCAGCTCGGCCTCGACGTCGGCCAAGACGTGCACCTGCGGCTGCAGGCGTCGTTCTACGCCGGGCGCTTCGACTCTGCAGGGGTGATTCCGCTCGCGCGAGTGCAGAGCGGCGCGATCGACCCGTTCGAAGCGCTCGATCCGAACCAGGGCGGTGACTCGATGCGCGCTCAAATCGTCGCCGAGATCACGCAGCAGAAAGATGACGAGTCGCGGGACCGCTACAGCGTCGCGCCCTTCTTCATCGCGCGTGATCTTCGCCTGCGAAACAACTTCACAGGCTTCTTGATCGACCCCGTGAACGGCGACGGCACCCAGCAGACGAACGAAGCGAAGACGTTCGGTCTCACCGGCCGCTACGCGCGTCGCTTCGATTGGCTCTCCCCGCGCGACGAAGTCGAGATGGGCGTGTTCGCGCGCAGCGACTGGGTCGACCAGAGGCAGGTGCGCCTCTCCGGCGTGAATGATCGCGTGATCGAGAACATCGTCGACGCGCAGATCCGCGCGACCAACGTGGCTGGCTTCGTCTCGGCAGAGCTGACGGCCGTGAAGCGCATCCGCATGAAGGCGGGCCTACGCGTCGACGGTCTCTTCTACAACTCGCTCGACAAAGTTGCAGAAGAGTCTGGGGCCGAGCGCAGCGCGATGGGGTTTCACCTGGGCCCGCGCGCGACAGTCGACGTGCTCGCAACCACCGGGCTCAACTTTCTGGCAAGCTTCGGCACCGGCTTTCGCTCGCCTCAAGCGCGCAGCCTCGCCAACGGCGAGACGTCACCGTTCACGGAGGTCGTCTCCTTCGAGGGCGGCGCTCGCTACACGACCGGCCCAGATCTGGCCGTGAATGTCGCCGGCTTTCACACGCGGCTCGACAACGACCTCGTGTTCGACGAAGCGCTCGCGCGCAACGAGCCGGTCGGCCCGACCGAGCGCAGCGGCTTCGTCGGCACCATCACCTCGCGACCCACGCCGTGGCTCGTCTCGCAGACCTCGGTGACCTTCACGCATGCGTCGTTCAGCGACAGCGACGCCGACCACCAAGCAGGCGATCTGTTGCCCTACGCACCGCAGATCGTCGCACGCGCCGACATCGCAGCGTCGCCGAAGCTGACGACGATGTTGAGTCGCGCCCTGGTCATGAAGGCAGGCCTCGGGTTGTCGCTGGTCGCGCTGCGACCGCTGCCGTTCTCCGAGCTCGGCAGCAACATCTTCCAAGCGGACGCCACGCTCGGCGTTCGCTGGAAAGAGATCGAGATCAAAGGCGACTTCTTCAACTTGCTCGACTCGCGTTGGTACGACGGGGAGTTCACCTACGCCTCCAACTTCGAGCAAGGCGAAGCAGCGGCCCTCGTACCGCAGCGCCACGTCTCACTCGGCAATCCGATCACGTTCTTCGCAACTGCGACGGCCTACCTCTGACCCCCCGGTGCCCCATGAAGCTTCACCAGAAATTCCTCGCTACCGTCGGCTCCGTTGCTCTCCTCTTGGCGCTGTCGTCGTTCGCGTCTTGCGCCGACGACAGCGAGACGAACACGACCCCCGGCTTCCGCGTCACGCTGGAGACGCGCGCCGAGCTTCTGGAGGGTCCGACCTTCACCAACGCGTTCGACTGGGAGATCACGCTCTCCAAAGTGTACGTGTCGAGCGGCGCCCTCTACTACTTCGACGGCTCGCCCATCGAATCGGCCGCGCTGCCCGCCCCCGATTCAGAGAGCAAGCTCGGCTTCCTGAATCCATTCGCGCCCAGCGTTGCCTACGCGCACCCGGGTCACTACCAAGCGGGGGAGGCCAAAGGCGAGATGCTGGAGGCGACCAGCTTCGAGCTCGTCGCAGGCACAGCCACGCTGGCTACGGGTGAAGGCACCTCCGGCTTGTTCCGTTCGGCCCGCTTCACCTTCAACTCCCCCGCGACCGGCCCGAATGCGGGCGAGCTCGGCGACAAGGTCTTGGTGGTGGAAGGCACCGCCGTGAAGGGGGCGCTGAGCAAGATCTTCCGACTGGAGGGCGGCGAGGCGGACGTGCTCGATGCGGCCAACGAGCCCGCCATCGAAGGCTCTACCTTCGACGAGGTCGACGTTCAAAGCGACGGCGTCGTCACCATCCACTTCAACCCCGAGGTCTGGTTCGACCAGGCCGAGCTCGACGACGTGGTCGACAGCAGCGACGGCGAGCCCGTGCTCGTGCCGGCCGATGATCGCGCGGCCAAGTCTTTCGTGCGTGGCATCAAAAAGTCATCGGCGATCACCTTCTCGTTCGCCGCCGATTGAGGAGACAGAAGCTCATGTTCAAGCGTTGTTCGTTTGGTTCTTTGGTCCTGAGTGCATTTGCGCTGGTCGCTTGCGGTGACGACACCGGCACGCCCAGCGGCGAGGAGGGCGCGATCACCTTCACCTCTTGGGGTGAGGAGTACATCGAACAAGAGATCCCGGCCGACATCTTCGAGGACGGCTACTCGATCCACTACGACAAGTTCCTCGTCCTGATCAGCAACATCACCGTCGCCGACGAAGAAGGCAACGTCGCCGCTAGCGATGAGAACGCCTATCTCATCAACCACACCGAGGCCGGCGTGAAAGAGATCGTGAAGTTCGAAGGCCTCGAGGCAAAAAACTACACGCTGGTGCACTACGAGACGTCGCCCGCCGCCCGCGAAAAGATCCAGCTCGTCGGCGGCGCGACCGAAGCCGACGCCGACATGATGGCGAGCGAGCAGTACCATGTGTACATCGAGGGCACGCTCTCCAAGGGCGGCGAGAGCAAGACCTTCAAGTGGGGCTTCGGTATCCCGACCCTGCTCGACGAGTGTGAAGGCGAAATCGACGGCAAGCTGACCGAGGGCGCAGTCGTCACCTCTGGCGGTGATGACGTGATCGAGCTCACCATTCACGGCGACCACTTCTTTTACGACGACCTGCAGTCACCTGACGCGGTTGTGCGCGGTGACGCGGTGTTCAACGCCGACGCCGATATGGACGACGTGGTCACGCAAGCCGAGTTGGCAGCCATCCCGCTAGTCGACTTGCCGGCCAACCAATACGGCACCGGCGGCGTAGAAGGGGTGAACGATCTGGGCGCGTTCGTCAGCTTCTTGTCGCGAACGATCGGCCACTTTCGAGGCGAGGGGGAGTGCTTCCTTGGGTCGCCTGAGTGATTCGTTGAAGCGGTTCGCCATCGCGGCCGCAGTCGCCTGCGTCGGACTGTTCGTGCAGCCGGCGCAGGCGCATGACTATTGGCTGTCGCCTGCCGTCGTCGTCTCGCGCGGGCCGGTCACGGTGCCCGTCTCGCTATTCGTCGGTGAGGGCCTGGTTCCAGAGGAAGAAAAGGCGCACCAGGCCACGCGCGCGGTGCTCTTGCAGCATTGGTTCGCGGGCGGCAGCGAGGACCTGTTGCCCAGGGCGGTAGAGGGCGCGAAGCCCGCGTTCAGTTTCTCGGCAAAGGCACCCGGCGGCCACCTGATCGTGCTCGAGCGCAACGCGGCCCACATCGAGATGGCTGCGCCGAAGTTCGAGGCCTACTTGCTCGAAGAAGGCCTCGCTTCCATTGTCCAGGAGCGCAAACGACGCGGCGAAACCGACAAGCCAGCGCGCGAGCGCTACACGCGCTACTTGAAGGCGCTGGTGCAGGTCGGCGACCAACGAGACGAGGCCTATCGTGCCGGCCCGAAACAAGCGCTCACGATCGACCCAGGGGAGAACCCCGTGTTCATCGCGAGCGGCGGCACGCTCGAGGTGGTGGTTCTGTTTCGAGGCGAGCCGCTCGCGGGCGCCACGCTAGAGGCGCTGTCGCGCGACGGTGAGCGGGTGACCAAGCAGGTCCTCGTCACCGACGCAAACGGCGTGGGACACGTCGCGCTAGAGGGCGCAGGGGTACGCCTTCTTCGCATGGTGCACATGATCCATTGTGATGATTGCAAAGGCGCCGACTGGGAGAGTTTCTGGGCTTCGTATTTGTTCGGTACGAAGCCAGCCGATGGCGGCGAGCTCACCTTGCCGGCGCTCGCGGCAGCTGTCTCGAAGCCACCCACGAGCGACGCGGGTACCGTTCCACCCAAGAGCGGAGGCTGCGGCTGCGAGGTCGCGCGCGACACCAGCTCGGCGTCTCGCTGGGCCCTGTGCGTCGCCTTCGTCGCGCTGGTCCTACTTCGCCGGAAATGAAAACAGCCCTCGATCGTCAAGCGACGACCGAAGGCTGTGAGCAGCAGCGCTGAGGCGCCGCGCGAACCGACTAGCGCTTGGAGTACTGGAAGCGCTTGCGAGCGCCGGGCTGGCCGTACTTCTTGCGCTCTTTCTTGCGGGCGTCGCGGGTAAGAAAGCCCGCGCGCTTCAGCGATGAGCGGCGCTCGCCGTCGGCTGCGAGCAGTGCGCGCGCAATGCCGTGACGCATCGCCTCGGCCTGAGCCGAGTGACCGCCGCCGGCAACCGTCGCGACGACGTCGTACTGATCGAGCACTTCGATCAGCTCGAGCGGCTGACGCATGATCATGCGCGAGGTCTCGCGCTCGAAGTAGAGATCAGCGTTCTTGTAGTTGACGGTGATCGACCCTGTGCCCGGCTTGAGCCAGACGCGGGCGACTGCAGTCTTGCGCTTACCGGTGGCGTAAATCGTTTCGCTCATGGCTCGAATCTCTTTGCTAGCAGTCAGGACAGCGGTTCGGGCTTTTGTGCCGCGTGGGGATGATCAGGACCGGCGTAGACCTTGAGCTTGGTGAGCAGCTCGCGGCCGAGGGTGTTCTTCGGCAGCATGCCTTTCACGGCTTTGGTGATCGGCAGCTCGGGCTTGCGCTCGAGGACTTTGCCGTACGCTTCTTCGCGGAAGCCGCCCGGCTCGCCGCTGTGGCGAACGTACATTTTCTGCTCGAGCTTGCGGCCGCTGAGGCTCACCTTCTCGGCGTTGACCACCACGACGAAGTCGCCGGTGTCGACGTGGGGCGTGAAGGTCGGCTTGTTCTTGCCGCGCAGGACGATCGCGATGCGACTGGCGAGGCGGCCGAGCGGCTGGCCCTGGGCGTCAACAACCCACCACTTGCGTTGCGATTTCGCCTCTTCAGGCTTGGCGGAGAAGGTCTTTTGCGACGAAAGGTTCATGGCGACTATGTCTGCGGCGGAAGTTGGAGCTCTGCGGAAATGGGGCCAGACCGCTCACGATCGAGCGGTGCGTTCAGCCATTCGTTCAGGGTTCGCGGAGGGACCGCAGAGCCCGATCAAAGGGGCCGGGGTTTACGCCCTGCCCTTTCGGCTGTCAAGGACACTGAAGTGGGCGAGCAACGGGCGCTCGTGAACGAGCCGATGGAGGAGCACGTGCGCCGGTTTGGCGCGGAAGCGAAAGCGCTGAAAGGCAACAGGCCCTGCCCTAAGGCTTCGGCGGCTGAGCGGAGGGCGGCTGCGCGACTACTGGCGCCTTGACCGATGCCGATGCCGATGCCGATGCCGATGCCGATGGAGCGCTGGCGCTGGGTGCGACCGGCTGCTCTGGTTTCTTCTCCGGCTCTGCCTTCTTCTCCGGCTCGCGCTTGGGCTTGGCGGCCGCCTCTTCCATGATGGAGCTGGCGTCGTCGACGCATGAGCCCTTCGGGTACATGAGCAAGTACTCGGATGCCTTCTGCGCGGCGAGCGCGAGCTCTGCATCGGAGCTGAGCGAGAAGCTCTTCAGCTCGCCGCACAGCGCGAACTCGCGGAAGGCCGCTGCCTGTTTCGTCTTCTCGCGATACTTGGCAGCGAGCACCTTGTCGGAGGCTTCGTAGATTCTCGACAGCTGATACGCGGCGGCTGCAGCATTGGGGTCGGACTCGAAGCCGTCAGCCACGCGATGCAGCGCGCGCGCACGGAGCGCAGAACGTTTTTGGCCGGCGACCTCGGAGAGGACCATCAGCTCGCGCGCGCTTTGCGCATTCTTGATACTGGCTTCGAGACCAGGACCCTTCTCGAGGGCGTCGAGCGCTTCAACGTACTTGCCGTTGTCGGCGAGCGTGAGCCAGCTGGGCGAGGCGGGCTCGACAGCGGGGACCGCCACGGGGTCAGCCGTACCGACAGGCGACGGATCGCTGGGCAAGCGCTGCGCCGCAGTGCCGTGCTCGCGCTGCGGAACCATCGCGACACGAACGGGCTCGTCAGCCGGCTCGATGTCACCGCGCTCGCTCACCTTGGTGAGCGTTGGGACATGAGCCAGCGCTTGGCCGCGGTTGACCACATGCCGGCCTGCGGGAGACAGCACCTCGACTGAACCACTGGCGACGACCACGTCGATGTCGGCTTCGCGGCGCGCAAGCGACATGGACGACCCGGCTGCCGCCGACACGCGAGCCTCACCTGCGACGACCGAGAACGTGCCCTCTGCGAGGGTGGCGTCGACCGAAGCCCCGCCCTGCAGCAGCGTCAGCGTCACGACGCCATCGGTCAGATCGACGAGCTCGACCAGCGAGTTGGGCTCGAGAAAGAGCTTGGCGCCCCGGGGCAGCTCGAAGCTGCGCGGCGTAGAGCCAGCCGCGAACACGTCTGCCATCGGCACGTCGCCGGAAGCCCGCACCAGGGCCGAGTCGTCGCTTGAGCCCAGCCGGCCGATGGCCAACCCGGCCCCGAAGACGGCCCCGAAGGCGGAGAGCGCTGCAGCAGCGAGCAACATCGAGCGAGCCGCCGAGCGGGGTTGCCGCACCCGTGTGGGGACCTCGCCCTTCACACGTTGCCAGATGCGTTCGACACGCGCGTCGTCGGCGTGCGTGCGTAGATCGTCGGGGGAGATGCGCGGCAGGCTCATCGGAGTTTCGTTACCGAGTCGGAGAGCGACCCAGCTGAGGAGGAAGGTTTTTCGCTGTCGCTGTCGGCGCCAGGGGCGCCGTCGACACCGATGAAATGTTCTTGCAGAAATTTTTGTGCGCGCGAGATACGGCGCTTCACTGTCGCAAGCGAGCAAGCAGTGAGCCGCGCGACGATATCGAGCTCGTTGCCTTCGACATAACGGAGCGTCCACGCGATGCGCTCGTCAGTGGGCAACGTGCGTAAGAGTGCGTAGATCTGCGCGAGCTGAGCGCGCACATGCGGTGATGCCTCGCTACTGGCGACGCTGTCGATCTCGATCGGGTCGGCCCCCCGAGACAGGCCGAGCATGCTCATCAGCCGCGCGCGCCGCAGCCGCGAGCGAACAGCGTGGACGACGATCGAGCCCAACCATGATCGGAACGCCTGAGGGTCCGCAAGATCTGCGAGGCGAGTGAGGGCTTTGATGAAGGCGTCGTGGACGACGTCTTCGACGTCGCGCGCGGAGCCCTCGATGCGGGTGGCGAGGTGAATCGCGAAAGAAACGTGCTTCCGGTAAAGTGCTTCTTGGGCCAAGGCGTCACCTGCCAGCGCCAACGGCACGAGTCGACCGTCTGCCAGCGCCAACAAGGACTCGAGCGCGCGGGCTCGAGAGGGCCGCTGCTGGCTGGCCTCGCCTGCTGCGTCCGCCCGGCCTGCTGGGTCCGCAAACCGGCCTGCTGGGTCCGCAAACCGGCCTGCTGGGTCCGCAAACCGGGTGCCCGAGCCAGGGGTGGCCAAGCTGTCGAGGGCGGGCTCGGGAGCCTGTGAAGGGCGGGCAACCGTCGCCCCATCTAGAGCTTTTGCGGTGGCGCCGGCAATTGGCCCAGCCACGCGCTCGACCAGGCGGAGCTGCGGGAGCCCACCTGACGGAGACTGCGACGGAACCTTTTTCACCTTCATGCGTTTAGAATTGTTTACTCGCTGATCAAAGCGAAACCGCTGGGGGATAGCCTGATGTCAGACCGTACAATGAACCAGCTGCCCGACAGCCTCTGACAGAGACGCGCGACGAGCACCGGAGGGCTCACCAAAACAATGATCTCGACGGGGCTGTCACCAGCTGCAGCGCGAGGGGCGTCAGGCTTCAGGCCACAGGCTTCAGCCAGAAAGAGAGCAAGACAGAGGCAGGCAGAAACAGAGCGAGAAGAGGCCGGCAACATCGCTCATCTGGGCTCTGGCTCTGGCCGCAGCCTGTGGCCTGAAGCCTGTGGCCTAAGTGACTGCAGGCGCGGCACGGAGTTTGTTTAACCAACGCGGTTGAGTGAGAATACTAACGGTTGCCAAGTCAACTGGCTGCCGAAGGTTCGTAAGTCTCCCGAGCCATCGACGTTTGGGGTACTGAATCCGCGACGAACGTGAATCTGCAGGTGTTGCACAGCACCGACATCATCAGCTGAGGCTTGCGAGACCAACAGCCATGAGGGACGAAGATCCCGAAGAGACGCCCGAATCCGTACCGCGCGGCACCATCGTGTCAGGGCGCTACCGGGCGGAGCGCAGGCTTGGTGCAGGCGGAATGGGTGAGGTCTATCTGGTGCAGCACGTTCATACGGACGAGCGCTTCGCCATGAAGGTGCTGCTTTCGACCATCATTTCGGACGCAACCGCACTCGAGCGCTTCCGCCGCGAGGCTCGCACCCCTGCACGGATCGACAGCGAACATGTGGCCCGGGTCACCGACGCCGACGTCGCGCCCGAGCTGAAGGGCGCTCCGTTTCTGGTGATGGAGTACCTCCGCGGAGAAGATCTCGATCATCACATCACGGAGCGAGGTCCGATGACTCGCCGCGACGTCGTATCCTTTTTGCAGCAAGCGGCACGCGCGCTCGACAAGGCCCACGCCCTCGGCATCGTCCACCGCGACCTCAAGCCCGAGAACATCTTCATCACGAAGCGTGAAGATGGCAGCGCGCACGTGAAGATCCTCGACTTCGGGATCGCCAAGTTCACGTCCGGCGCGACCAGCGACTTGATCAACAAAACGGCCACCTCGCCGGGGCAAATCTACGGCACGCCGCTGTACATGGCGCCCGAGCAAGCCAAAGGCGAATCCAAGAAAATCTCGCCGCAAACCGATATTTGGGCGCTGGGCCTGATCGCCAACCGAATGCTCTCCGCCAAAGACTATTGGGACGCGGAGACGCTCACCGCCCTGATCGCGCAGGTGGTGTACGAGCCGATGCAGAAGCCTTCACAAAAGGGTTTCGACTTCGGGCCCAAGTACGACGAGTGGTTCATTCGCTGCTGCGATCGCGACCCCGAAGCGCGCTTCTCGACAGCTGGCGAAGCCGTTTTCAAGCTCGGGCAAGCCCTCGGCGTGATCGACGCCGACGCGTCTTTCCAACCCGGCCTGCCTTCCAGTGTCGCCGCGGCGCCGCCGCCGTCCTTACGCCAAGCCACGGAGCCGCGCCCGCTTTCGCGCACGGAGCTCCAGCTTGCCCAAACTGGTCTCGCCGCGCGCTCCAAGGCGGCGGAGCGGGCACCCTTCGTCAAGATCGCGATCCTGGCTTCGCTCGTCGGCGTCGCCATCGCGATTGGCGTGTGGGGCTTGCGCAAGCCGACAGCCGCGGAGCGAGTTGCGGCTCAACCGAACCTGTCGCACCCGCGGCAAGACGCGACGGCGACCGGGGGTGCAACCGCACCACAGCCCTTGGTATTGCCTGGCGCCGCAGCTTCGGCGGAACCCACCGCCACCCCGGAACCCTCGATTTCGGTCGAGGCTAGCGCCTCGGCGTCGACAAAGGTCGCGCCCATCAAGGGCGGGCCCATCAAGCGGGTCCCAACTGCAACCACCACCAGCAAGCCTGTCGACCCGCCCAAAGACCCGAAGAAAAATCCCCTCGACGGTCGGCTCTAAGCCAACCGCCAGCCAGGCGCTGTGCTTCAATGAGACTGCCCGAGGCAGCGATGGCGGAACAGCAGCAACCCGACACGGTCCCTCCGCCGCCCGGCGAAGAGGACCTCTACAGCGCCGAGACGCGCGTCGGCCCGCTGCCACAAGAGCTGCTCGACTCCCTTCGCAAGTTCAGGAGTCACGGCGAAGCAGAAGAAGCCCGCCGCGAAAGCGCTCGGAATGACGCCGCAATCGACGAAATCGCGCACGCGTCTGAGGAGCACGAAAGAGAAGTCGAGCACGAAAGAGAAGTCGAGCACGACGCGCCGCCCGTATCGGTGCCGGCCCGGTCGTTGACCAGCGAAGATCTGCTGTTGCAAACTGGCATCCCGGACATGGAGGGCTCCGAGTCGGAGAGCACGGAGCCGACCTTCGACAAGCCGATTCGATTCATTCGGCGGCCGTTGCCGTCGCTGTCGGAGGCCGACATGAAAGCCGAAGTCCGCGCGGGCCGACGCGACGTCGGAGCGCTCTTTCTGCTCGCAGTGATCATCGCCGGCTTCGCAGCCGCCTATTTGGCGTGGAAGCTACACTGACTGGCATCGATGTGTCGGAAGCGTGACCGCTGCGCCGCCGGCTCGTTATGATGTGCGGCAAAATGCTGCGGCCACTCGCTGTCGTGTCTTGTCTTGCTGCGGCAGCGCTCTTCGTGCCCGCAAGGGAGGCGAGCGCTGCGCCCGACATCGGATCGGCCGATCAGCTGTTCGCAACAGCGAAAACCCTGATGTCGGAGGGAAAGTTCGCGCAGGCTTGCGCGAAGTTCGAAGCCAGCTACGACGCCGACGCAGCGCTCGGCGCGCTCTTGAATCTGGCTGACTGCTTGGAGCGCGACGGTCGTATGGCGAGCGCCTACGGGCGCTGGGGCGACGCCATCGACTATGCCCTGAAGAAAGGCGACGATCGCGCTAAATTCGCGCGGGAGCGCCGCGAAGAAATCAGACCCAAGCTGAGCTTCGTCACGTTGGCGGTGAAAGGTGCTGCAGACGACCTCACCGTCTTCAAAGGCGACACCAAACTGTCGAAAGGCGCATTCGGCACCGCGCTGCCGACAGATCCGGGCGACACCGTGATTCAAGTCGTACGGGGTGCCGATCAGGTGCTCTGGGAAACGACGGTGGTGCTCGCCGAAGCCGAGCAAAAGACGGTGGAGGTGCCGCTCGACGTGATCGCGCAGGCGAACACCGCCACCATGAAGAAGCGCACCAGCACCACCGGGCGCACGGGTCCGCGCGGGGACCTCGGCGATGCACCGGAGGGGTTCTGGAGCACGCAGCGCATCGCCGGCTTCGTCGTCGGGGGTGGCGGTCTGTTGGTGGCCGGCGCCGGTTTTGCGCTTGGGGGTATCGCACAGGGCAAACAGAGCGATCTGGATGCGGAGTGCAGCGCTGGTGGCGAGACCCGCTATTGCACCGACAAGGGCCTCGAGATCGCCCAAACCGCGCGCACCTTCGCTGAAGCCAGCACCTACACGCTGGTCGCTGGCGGCATCGTCGTCGCAGTCGGCATCACGGTGATCATCACGGCGCCGAACGAATACGCAAAGCTCGAAGACCGCGCTTATTTTCTGCCCTGGTTCACCCCAGACGGCGGGGGCGTGGTCGTCGGGGGCCGCTTTTGAACCGGAGTGGACGGAGTCCAGGGAGGTCTACGGAGTGCCTTTGGCACGCAGTGAAGCTCGCGCGCTCGCTGAGCCTGCTGATCGTCGTCGCTGGCGCCGGCGCAGCTTGCACCGACATTCTCGCTCTGAACGCAGAGTTCACCAGCGCCGCCGAGACGCTCTGTAAATGCGACGCGTTCACCGATTCGGAGAAGCCCTTTTGGCCCGACGTGAGCGGATCCGACGGTTGCGTCGAATACATCGAAGGCCGGCTTGAAAACGGAGACTCGAAAGCGTGGCTCAAGCTCTACCAAACAAGCGACTGCGACTCGTGCGAGAACGCGAGCCTGTGCGTCGCCGCAGCTCCGGTTTGCATTCCGACGGGTGAGCCTTGCAACGGTGAATCGATCGCGTCGGATGCTTCTTGTTGCGGATACGACCCGGAGCAGGTCACGAACAGCTATTGCGGCCCTTCCAACGTTTGCTCCACCAATGCGCCTGGCTGCAAGGTTCCCTTCGACGAGTGCGCAGAAGACATCGATTGCTGCGGCGGAGATGCAGGTCTCGCTTTCTGCATCCCGGAGACCGAAGAACCCGATTCGAAGACACTGTGCCTCAACGTCTGCGAGCTCGACGACCCGGTGCAGTGCCCTGGCTGCTGCGCGCGCATCAAGCCGAAAACCGGCGAGCCCGAGTACGGCGTCTGCTTCAACTTCGAAGGGCCACTTCGTGAGTGCGAAGAGCTGTGCCTCTCCGGCAGCGATTGCGGCCTCGACGCGCTGTGCTCGCCCATCGAGTTCGAAGTGCTGTTTCTCTACGCCTGTGTGGACATCACGCAGCCACTGTGACGCGCTTCGCCCGCTCAGCCCTGAAAGAACTTCCCGAGAATGTCTTCGCCGCGCTGCCCTTCGAGCATGCGCGCGAGCCCTTCGAACGCCGGTGCTTGTACGTGTTTGGCCTTCGCGAACGCGACCAGGCGGGGAATCAGCGCGCGCGCTTCAACGCGTAGCTTCGCCTCTTCGATGGCGACATCGATCGACTTGCCCTGGGCCAGCGCACGCCCCACGATCACCTCTGGGCGGTTCTCGAGCGCGATGGAAGCGAGCAAATCGCCGTAGCCACCAAGACCGTAGATGGTCGGCTCTTCTGCTCCGGCGACGACGGCCAGACGACCTGCGTCGTGCACGGCGCGCGAGATGAGCGCCGCCAGCAAACCAGGGCCCGCGCCGCCGGCTTTTGCGAAGCCGACGCCCACCGACATACAGCCGACCATGGCAGACGCCAGCTCGAGGCCGCGCAGATCGTGGGTAGAGTAGACACGCAGCCAAGGTCCGCTGAACGCTTTGGTGACCGCGTTGACGACCTCGGGATAGTGCGAACCGACGACGAGCGCGGAGGCAGTGCCCGTATGCAGCTCGTCGGCTTGCACCGGGCCACCCAGCGCCCCCAACCGACGCACCGGTGTTTCATCGCGCAGAATGTCGCTGACGGTTCGCAGCGAGTCGTTCTGCTTCTCGGCCTCGGTCTCTTGGGGAGCAAGACCGCGAATGCCGTGCACCACCAGATGGCTGCCGTCGAGATGATCGCCGAGCGCGCGGGCGAGCTCGCGCACCGCGTTGGACGGCGCGGCGATGACCAGCAATTTGCTTTGCGCGATCTCCTCGTAGCTCGCGGTAACGCGGATGAGGCGGCCCTCTTTGGTCTCACGTCGTGAGAAGATCATGACCTCGGAGCCGGCGCGCGCCGCCGCCCGCGCGAGCGCCAAACCCCAAGGCCCCCCGCCGATGATGCCGACCTTCATCGCGTGCCACCCAACGACGGAGCGGCTGCGTTCGCCGCCGTCGGCCGTCCGCCGCCTGCGCTCAACGCGTCCCAGGCGAGGCCATGGCTCGCGAGCCGGTTCTGGTAGTAAAACAGGAGCTCCGGATCTTGCACGCTGATGCCGCCCTGCCGCGAGACCAACACCGGCGTCGAGTGGTAGCCGCCGTATGCGCGCAACGCGCGTTCGATCAGGTCGCCGCCGGATGCAGAGCGCAAGAACTCGCCGCACCTGACTTCGCCGCGTTTCTCCATTTCGAGCAGCTGATCTTTCAAGTGGCGAACGTCCGCCGCGAGCTCGTCACGTGGGATCAAAAGCCCGTCACGTTGGCGCAGAACGGTGAATAGATCCTGTCGCGGTGCCGCTCTCCGAACTCGCGCAAGGCAGGCCGCGGCAACGACGTGAGTCGACATGATCACGGTGTCGCGCACGTAGGCACGGCAAATCTCCTCACCGACTTCACGGGTGTACTGCGCGTCCCGAACGGGGTCGATCACTGCGTTGCCGGAAGCATCGCGGATGTACGACGACGGGTCGACACGGCGACCGCGCCGGTCGAATGAATCACCCGCATCGTCGACGCTGTTGCCAAACGCGTCGATTGGTTCGCTGAAGCGAATCACCACCGAGCCGTTCATTTGGAGCAGCTTGCGAACGAACGAAGCCATGCGACCGAAGCGGCTCGATTCGTCGTCTTCGATGATGTAGCGGCTCTGCCCCGTCTCGGAGAGAAAGTCGCGGATCAGCGTCTCGGCTTCGAGCGTGATCAAGTAATTGATCGTGGCCGGCACGAAGTAGACGCGCCTCTCGCGCCCAGCGCGCACCGTGCGGGTGTACGCCTCGAGCGCGCTGCCCACCAAGCCGAGCTTCAGCTTGCGTTCGATGCCGCCGGACCGCGATCGGGTACCACCCGGAAAAAACAGGGAGTGATAGCCGTGCTCGAGCAACACGCACGAATACGTCTTCAACACCTCCTTGTAGAGCGCGTGCCGCAGGCGCCGGTCGACGCGATACGCCCCGAGGTTGTGCATGAAAAACGAGAGAATCGGGTTCGTGAACAGATTCTTGCCGGCGCCATAGGTGGCTGGCGGCAGGCCTGCACGCTCGAGCGCGTAGCCGAAGACGATCGAGTCCATGTTCGAGAGGTGTGTCGGGACGAACACGAGCACGCCCTTTTCGGCCAACGTCTGCAGCTTGGCGATGGGCCCTTCGACGCTCACCTTGTCGGCCAGGGCGTCGAGGCTGGTCAGCGCTGCAGGGTTCTTGAAGAGCTTGCCCAAGGTGCTTGGCGCGAGCAGGCCGGTGACCAGACCGGGCAAGATCTTGGTCGAGGCCTTGTACACGCGGGGGTCGAAATTTCCAGCGACGTCCCAGGCGTAGTCTTGCGCCAGCTCGCGAAGCTTCTCGACGCGCTCGTGCTCCGTCATGCGGCCGATCGTGCGGGCTAGACGCTGCCACTCGGCGAGACGCTCCTGATCTTTCTTGCGGCGCGCCGACCCGAGTCGCTTGATCTCGTGGAAGGCCGCGTCGTTGAGTTGGAACAGCGGATCTTTCGAGGAGTCGACGACACGCTCGACCACTTCGCGAACGATTGTCTCGCGCGCCGCGTTGAAACCGAAGATCGGAGGTTCGTAGCTCACAGCGTTCCTTCAGCGTGCGGGCGAAGGGCCCGAGGGACCCGAAGATGTAACAGAAAGGACGCCGTTCCGAGAGGGGTCAGCGCGGGCCGAGAGAGCCCGGTGCCAGCACGGCTGCGAGCTCGCGCGGCTTGGCGATGCCGAGATCCTCGAATGGCGTCGGGTCGAATCGAGCCGCGCGCATGGCTGACGCAGCCGCCGCGTAGCCAGCGAGCGCTTGCGACGAGAACGCTCGTTCGGCCTGGCTCGCCAGGCGGCGAGACAGATTGCCGAGGTTCAATGACGCTGCCAGGCCGGCCAGCTGAAGCCGCGCGAGGGGCAACGCGTGGGCCTGGGGCTCGATGGCGAGAGCCCAGGTGAGGCCGAGCGCAACGGCAATGTGGGACCAAGCGCGTGATGAAAGGGCACGCGCAATCGACGCCCGACCCAGATTGTGGAGCAGATCGACTCGCAGGCCTTCTGGCATCAACAGCTGGAGCGGCAACGCCCCGCTCTGCCCCACCCGATATGCGCGCCAAGCACCCGGACCGTCGCCCTCCCAGAGCGCGATCAGCGAGGCCGCGACCTGGGAGTAGTAGCCCTGCAAGTTGGTGCCGACATCGGCCCAGAAGAGGGTGGCCTCGTCGACGCGCTGAATCGCCACCTGTCTTCCGTGGGTCAACAAGCAGCTGACAGCTGCGTGCCCGAGGCTCACGTCGCTGGTCCGATGCCGATTTCGCCGGGCGTGCGACACCCGATACTCCTCCTCGATGTAGGCCTCGAGCTCGCGAAAACGGCCCATGTAGTAGAGCGCGTGAAGGTGAAAGTGGCGCGTCGTCATCAACTCCCACCCCACTGTCTTCGGGTGGCGAGCCAAGAGGGTCAAACCGTCGACCGAAGATTGGAGCCCCAGAGCGAACTCGCCAGCCTGAATCTCGGCGATCGACCGAGCAGAAACGACCAACCCGCGCGCGTGGTTGTCCAGCTTGTCGGCCATCTGCTCGACTCGTTCGAGCAGCGCAGACGTGCGCGCCTTGGATCGCGTGCCGAACATGCCACTCATGATCGCTTCGCCGAGTAGCGCGCGCAGCACACGCTCCGGCTCGCCGAGATCGAGCGCTCGCTCCGTGCCCACCGTGTGAATCAGCGCGGCCCGCAGCGGATCGACCAGCGAGAGACAGCCCCCCAGCGTCCAGGCGACGTCGACATGAAGCTTCTTCGATCGCGCCTCTCTTTCGCCTAGCTTGGGACCCACCCGCGATGACAGACCACGACGCGCGAGGCGCAATCGCTCACGAACCACGCGTAGCGCGCTCACCTCGAGCTCGACACCGGAGATGCCGCTGTCTCGCGCGACCGCACGCATGGCGGCGATCCCGCGGACGAGCTCGCCTGCGGTGAGCCATTGCTCTGCAGCGTTTAGCCGGACGTCGATCGAATCGACACCATCGCCGTCAGTCGCGATCGAATCCAGAACCACGGCTGCCTCCGCGTGCTGTTCTCCGAGCCGCAGACAGTCGGCAAGCTCGAAGCGCAACCGACGGCGCTCGCGTTCAGCCAGCCCCGGTTCGCGCAGCGCCGTGCGCAACCATAGAATGGCGCGCTCGAACGCGAACACGTTGCGAGCTTCGGCCGCCGCCTTCCTTGCATGAAAGTACGCGCGTGGGTCTTCTGCGCCGAGCAGATGGCGCGCAATTTCGTCACTCTCATTTGACCTGGAGCGCATGGTCGCGGCTGCGATATCAGCGTGCGCGCGCTTCCTGTCGCCGATGTCCATCACCTGAAGCAGGCGCTGTCGAATTCGGTCATGGTAGACGTCGATCCGACCCAGCCTTCTTTCCGACTCGTTGTCGAGGCGACAGAGCCGGTCGATCAAGAGTCCGCGAATCGCGCTGTGAATGCCCTCGCCCAAGAGGTCGCTCAGAATGTCGGTGGAGAGAGGAGCACCATTGACGGCCAACAGCACGAGCGCCGAACGCGAGACCTCGTCCATGTCGGAGTAGCGGGCCGATAGCAGACCTTCCGCGTCGCGAAGCGTGTGTGGCGCTTGTTTGTGGCGGCGCATGCCGTAGCAGAGCTGCTCGACGAGAAAGGGCACCCCGCCAGTCGCTTGCAACAAGAGCGCTGAATCGATCGCTTCGCCGCCCGCCATCCACGCTGCGAGCTCGGCAGTGTGCATATCGGAGAGGGGCTCGATGGCAACCACCGAGACCTCGCGCGGGGCGAGCTCGATCGCGATGGTCAGGATCTCGCTCGTGGTGTCGGGCCCTCGGGACGAGAGCACGACGCGTAGACGCGGCTCGATGCGCAGGAGCTCGACCAGAAAAGACACGGCGTCGGTGTCTGCCCATTGCGCATCGTCGATCACCACGACTCGATTGCGCGCCACCAACATCTGGCCGAGCTCGCGCGCGGCTCGTCGCACGAGCTCCACCGGGGTCACCTCTTGCCGGATTGGCGCAGACGACGCCGGTCGCAGGCCGGGAAACAGCGCCGCGAGGGCGCTCTCCGGCTGGGCGTCGCGGTAGCCCTCTCCGACCAGCGCGTCGACCAGCCCGTCGATCGCGTTCCAGCGCAGGGACTCGTTGGCATAACAGCGCGCGCGAAGCGCACGGCCGCCGAGCTCCCGCTCGAGCTCGTCCAAGACCGCCGTCTTGCCCATGCCGGCGCCGCCGAGCAGAATCGCGACGCTCGGCGGGTCTCGCTGCAGTATGCCGCGTAGCGCAGCTATCTCGAGCTCACGACCGATCAGTGGCACGACAGGGGCCAGAACGTCCGGGCTATCGCCGAGAACCTCTCGCGGTGCCTTCGGATCGAAGGCACCGCGCACGCGTTCGAGTGTCGGTCGCATCCGGGGGTCGGGGTGCAACAGCTCGACTGCAAGGCGCTGCAGTGAAGAGTCGCCCAATGAGGGTGGTGCTTCGCGCTTCGCATGGGCCAATTGCGTCATCGTGCCGACGAACGGAAAACGTCCCGACAGCGCCCGATACAAAAGCACCCCGAGCGCGTAACGGTCCGTCGCGCCAGTGAGCGCTTCGCCGTTGAATTGCTCGGGCGCCATGTAGATCGGCGTTCCGATCGGTTGGGCACCCGTGGCCGCGGACGCGAGCCGCGCAATGCCGAAATCGAGCACCACGACGCGCTCGGTGCTGCGCTCGACCAAGATGTTCTCGGGCTTCAGATCGCCGTGGACGAGACCGGCGCGATCCAAAAATGCGACGGCATCGACGAGCTGCAGAAACGAAGCAGGCAGCGCTTCGGCGGGCACACGGGAGCCGCCCGCAACATCGGAGCGCCGAATGACGCCGGTCGCCATCGTCGCGCCGTGCGTTTCACCGCCTGGCCCAGAGCCGCCGAGGTGACGAAGCAAGTCGGTGCCGTCGACATGCTCGAGCACGAGGCATTCGAGGCGCGGCTCGATGATGAGCTCCAGCATTGCCACGAGGTTCGGAGAGGCAACATCGCGCAGCACGCGGAACTCGCGCTTGAGCTCCTGGGCGCCGTGCGCCGGATGGGCGAGCAGCTTGAGCGCCACGCGCGCGCGCCGCTCGCGATCGAAAGCCAGCTCGACACGACCGTGTCCGCCCTGTCCCAAAGTCCGTAGCCACTCGAAGCGAGGCCCGAGATCCGGGGTCTGTAGCGGGCAGCTTTCCGTCACCGTGACCCTAAGATAGAACGATCGGCATCCATGCAACGACGTTCCGGCACCGTGACGGCGCCCGTCGAGCTCAAGGGTCGTACCGAGGATCACCTCGCGACGCCAGGGCTTCTCGCGGTGTTCGCGGACCAGCGGCCTGTTTGTGTAACGGTAGCCCCGGGCAATGTCGGCCGGGACATGCTGCTCGGCTTCGGTCTCGAAGATTCCCAGATGTCACGCGACCACTTCGAGCTGTCTCTCGCTGGGGCCAGTCTGGCGATTCGTGACCTGCGAAGTCGCAACGGCACCTTCGTCAACGGGCGGCCCCTCGCCGCAGAGGCCAAAGTCGAGCTCCCGCCCGGCGCAGTCGTTCGCGCAGGCTCGACGCTGTTTTTGGCAGTGTCCGGGCTGCAAGCCTTCGAACGCGCCCCGACCAAAATCGACGAAGGAGTAGTGGTGGGGCCGAGAATGGCCACGCTCTTCATGCGCGCTCGCGGCATCGGAAAGGCAACCGATCAGCTTTTCATCACAGGCGAGAGCGGCGTCGGAAAAGAGCTGGTGGCGACTGCGTTTCACCGCGCAGAAGGCGTCTCGTCAGCGCCATTCATCGCCGTCAATTGCGCGACGATTCCGGCAGGGCTCGCCGAGCGACTGCTCTTCGGTGCGCGGCGCGGCTCCTACACCGGGGCAGACAGCGACGCCGAAGGGTATGTGCAGGCCGCCTCCGGCGGGACGCTGTTTCTCGACGAGATCGCGGAGCTCGATCGCTTGGTGCAGGCCAAATTGCTGCGCTTCATGGAGACCCGAGAGTACTTTCCGCTCGGCGACGTGAAGCCGAAGCGGGCAGAGCTGCGACTCTGTCTTGCGACGCTCAAAGACCTCGGACGCGAAGTCGCGGAGGGGCGCTTTCGGGACGACCTGCGTCACCGACTGGCAACCCCCGCGATCGCATTGCCGCCCCTGCGTGAACGCAAGGACGAGATTCCATTTTTTGTGAGCCTGTCGCTGAAAGGCTCGACTGTCTCGAACAGCATCGGCTTCATGGAGAAGGCGCTCGTCTCCGATTGGCCGGGCAATGTTCGCCAGCTTTTGCGCTGCGTCGACGCGGCCGTACTGATCGCCGAGATCGAATCGCGACACGCTTTGGTGCCCGCTGATCTGCCTGAAATGGAGGCCTCAAGCATCGACGTGGCCGAGACCGAGGAGACGCACGCACCCAGCGACGACGAGATTCGTGCAGCGCTCGAAAGCTCCGGAGGAAACGTGTCGATCGCCGCCCGCTCGCTTCGCATCAGCCGCAGCAAGTTGCGGCGCTGGATGGAGAAGCAGCCTCGCATCTGACAACGCCGGTCTACTTCGCGCGGCGCGCCTCGGCTTCGCTTCGGTCGAGCAACTGCTGGCGAAGCGGTCGAGCAACCAGCGAGCCGTGATGGGCGCCGCGTCCTGATTCATCGCGCGATTCTACTCGTCATGCTGCTACTTTCCCGGGACGATGGCGGCGAACGACGATCTCGACGCGCTATATGCAGCGCCGCTGTCTGGCTTTCTCGAGGCGCGCAAGGCGCTCGCTCTCGAGCGCAAGAAGGCCGGCGACAAGCAGGGCGCCACCGCAATCGCCGCACTGCCGAAGCCCACGCCCGCAGCCTGGGCCGTGAACCAAGTCGCGCGTAAAAACGCGACCGATATGGCCGCTCTGATTGAGCTCGGCGGAGAGATTCGCAACGTGATGCGCGCCGGGCTCCGCGGTGACACCAGCGTTCGCGCGCGTCTCCGCACACTCGAGGCAGAACAGCAAGAGATGATCGGCATGCTGATCACGCTCGCGACTGCGCTCTTGGAAGCCGACGGAGCGAACAGCGCGCCCGCCACGCTCGAGCGCATCAAGACGACCTTCACCACGATTTCTACCACGGGGACTTGGGGCGAAAGCGCTGCTGGCCGTCTGCACAAAGAGCTCGGCTTGCCCAACGTGGAGGCGCTGGCGGCGCTCTTGCTGGACGACGTCGCGGGGGTGGCACCCAAACGCGAAGTCCCGAAGAAGGCCGAGCCACCAGCGGCCGAGAAGCAGGCGCACGCTGCCGCGGCGCGCGCCGCCGAGAAGAAGCGCGCCATCGAGGAGGCGACGCGCGCGTTGGCAGACGCAGAGCAGCAGGCGACCGACACGGTCGACGCGGCGCAGGCAGCCCAGCGCACGCATGACGAAGCTGCAAAGGCGCTTCTGCAGCGCTCCGAAGAAGACAGCTCCGAGCGCGAACGAATCGAGGCGTTGGAGACCGCCCTCAGCGAAGCCCGAGAGCAGGCGCGTGAAGCCGCCAGCGCGCTCCGCACGGCCAAGTCAGTGCTCGCCAGCACCGACGAGCCGCTCTCGCGGGCGCAGCGCGCAGAAGCAGAAGCAGCGCGCACCTTGTTGAAAGCACAGCAAAAGCTGGAGCTGACCAAGAAGGCCTGAAGCCGGCTACGCTGTCCGCATGCAGCGCTGGCTCCAGATCGCGGCCCTCTCATTGGCAATTGGCATTTCGGGCTGCGACGGCTGCTCGGCCGGCATCGACGACGACACCAACGACGGCCAGGGAGCCAGCGGTGAAGGTGGCGGCGGCGGGTCCAATGGCAATGGCTTCAACTCCGGCGGTTCAGGCGGTGGCTCGACACTCGACGATTGTCTGGAGAACGCGAAGCTCGTCTACGTGCTGTCAGCCGACTTCGAGCTGTACTCGTTCGACCCGAATATCCCTGGCACGGCTGCGTACAAGCTGGTCGGGCCGCTGTCGTGCCCGTCAGAGCTGGGTGGTCCGCAATCGATGGCTGTCGATCGCGACGGCACTGCGTTCGTCTTTTACGACAGCGGTGAGCTCTTCCGCGTCTCCACGCTCGACGCTTCCTGCACGGCGACACCGTACGTGCACCCTGCGCAGGGTGGCTTCAATCAGCTGGGCATGGGCTTCACCGCGACAGCCCCCGATTCCAAAGAGCAGCAGCTCTACATCGTCAGCCCAGCGTTCGGTCTGGCGACCGTCGATACCTCCAGCTACGCGGTGACGCAGACAGGCGCCTTGGTGGAGATCGCGGAGCTCACTGGCGGCCCGGATGCGCGGCTGTTCCGCTTCGCTGCCAATAGCGCTCAGCTCGACGAGATAGGCATCGGCTCGTGGGTGGCTTCCCCCATTCACACCTTCAACGAGCTGCTCGGTACGGCTGCGTTTGCGTTCTCGCGCTACGCGGGCAACTTCTACTTGTTCACCTCGCCAGGAGCCGGCATCCCGTCGACTACCACCGAGTACGATCCGGTGACCAACACCTCGCTCACGCGCGATGCCAACGTCGGCTTCACCATCGTGGGCGCGGGTCAGTCGACCTGTGTGCCGCCCCCCGCAGCGCGCTGAATCGACCATGGGAACGCGGGGCGCGGCCCTTTGGATGACCGCCATCTGCCTCTGTGCGATGACATTCATCATCCCCAGTGAGGCGCGCGCCACCAGCGTGGCGTGCGGGCCCGGCCTGACGCCCGCCGCGGGCATTCCGCTCAGCACTGCCTTGCACGTCGGCTCTCTGTTGCCAGTCAACATCGGCCTGGCGGCGAGCAAAGGCGGCCCAGGCTGGCGAGTAGCGACATACGTCGCCGTACCGTTCAATCTTGCCGGCGGTGCAGCGCTGCTGACCGCCGATGCGCTGCTCGGCGACGACTGCCGCTCCAAACCAAGCGTGGAAGGTATCCATCCCGCAACGTGGGTGACCGAGGCGATGGCCACCGTCTGGTCAGTGTCACTGTTGACCGCTGCGCTCGTGCTCGAGAGCGACAGCGTCACGATGGTGAGCGCGCAGGTTGCCCCGACCGCTGACGGGGCGATCGCGGTCGTCGGTTTTTCCTTCTGAGTGGCTTAGAACGGCACAGCCCGGATCGCTCGATTTCGAGCCGATCGGCTGCGGCACGCTCTCTGCTTGGTGTGACTCATGCGAATCAGCTCCCGCGCTTGCTTTGTGTTTGCCGCCATCGGGCTGGGCGCCGCCAGCCTGCTCACTCCCGGAACAGCCGAAGCAACGGTGTGCAACTTCGACCCGACGCCGATCATCGGGGTGCCGGTTACGGCATCTTTTCACCTCGGCTCGCTGCTCCCGACCAGCATCGGGCTCGGCACCAGCAAGGGCAGCCAAGGTTGGCGAACGGCGACCTACATCACAGTGCCGTTCAATCTGGTGAGCAGCGCCGCGCTCCTCGCGGCCGACGCGAGCTTGGGGGGCGACGCGTGCAGCGGGGCATCGGGCATCGAGGCCATCCATCCGGCGACGTGGATCAGCGAATCCGTCTTCACTGCCTGGTCGGCGTCGGTCCTGATCACGGCGCTGGTGCTGGAGAGCGACGAGCCGCTGCCGGTCTCCGGCTACGTGGCGCCCATTCGCGAAGGAGTCATCGCCGGCGTCGGTTTCTCGTTCTGACTCGCCTTTCGCACTTCGGGCGAAGGCTCGTGGCTTCAGGGATCAGGCTCCAGACCTCAGGAGCGTGAATCGAGCGAGCGTAGCAAGCCCTCGAGCGCTCGCACGAGCTCAGCGGTCTGGTGCACAATGGAGTCCGCGCCTACCAGACTCCGATCAGCTGCTCGCTGAGCAATGCCCGAGGTCAAGCGCATGCTTGCAGGGCTGATCGGAAAGCTGACCGCTGACCGCTGACCGCTGACCGCCTGCTCGTGCATCGCTGGATTTGGCTCCCGCTGCACCCGAATCTTTTCCCCGACACACTTCTAGCATCGCGCGCATCGATTCGCCGTCTCGCAGTGTTGCGAGCTTGAACCCAGATAGGCTGCGCGCTTGTGCGTGTGACTCGCCAGCGGCCTACGAAAAGTCTACGCTTGCGGCCATGGCGTCTCGCTGGCTCGGCACCACAGTGGTTTTCCTGGTTATGGTGGACGCTGGCTGCGGGGACTCAGGGTCCGGTGGCAGTGGGGGTACCAGCTCCGCTGACGGTGGCAGCGGCGGAAGCGCCGAAACGGGCGGAACGGCTGGCGTGGGCGGTCAGGCAACCGCTGGTGGCGGCGGCTCCGGAAACGCGGGGGGCAGTGGGGGCGCGGCAGCTCCAGACACGTGGACTTCGTTTGCGCAGCCGTTCATGGCTTCCTATTGCGTTGAGTGCCACGGGGCTGGCGACGCCCTGCGGGACTACACGACGCTCACGGACGTGACGGCAGAACAGGCCGAGATTCGCTGCGGCGTGGCCCCGACTACGGCCCCGGGCTGCGGGCCCTCACCGGCTCCGAAGCAATTCCCCATCGGCAGCGGCGCAAAGCCCACGGACGACGAGCGTGCCCAGCTCGTCGCATGGATCGACGCGGGATTGTTGGAGTAACGGGCGCGAACGGGCGGCGTCGATCACGCCCCGCCCGTCACTCGGAAGTCGAATTCGGTGGCGCCGGTGCAGGAGCCGCCTGAGCCAGATTGGCGTCCTCGATGATCAAACTTCCGTCGACTGTGACGGTCCACGTGTACGAGCGGCTGCCGAATACGAGGGCCCTCCATTCGAGTGAACCGTCAATCTTCGCCGAGCTCTGGATAGAGACGCAACATGGCGTCACGCACGTCGGCGATCAGCTCGCCGCCGCGGTCGAGCCGGTGCCATTCGCTGCCTGTTTGTTCTGCGTCGAGGGTGTAGCGCCGCCGCTTCACGTCGGTCGGTGCGCCAGGGAAGCCGTCGTAGTGCAGCTCGATGGCGGTGATGTTGGCGTGATACTCGACCACCAACGCGCCCACCTTGCCGCGTCGCGCCAGCCGGATGCGCATGTTGCTCTCGCGGGTGATGCTGATCTCGGGCATGCCCTTCAGATCACGTACGATCGCAGCCATCGTGCGCGTCGCCGACGGGCCGCTCTTGTCCGGCTCGGCGCCCACCTTCTCGCGCGCCTTCTGAACGAGATCTGCGAGCGACGTCTTGGGCAACGCGTCTGCGTCGTCGGGGCCCTTGCTGGTCATGAAGTGGAGCCTAGAACATCTCGCTCATGCCGGGCATCGGGCTCTGAAAAATTGCGTCCAGAGCCTCGCAGGCGTCGGCTTCTCCCGCGACCGACCCGAGCAAGCGGGCTTCAGAAGCAGTGTAATACCCCGCGTAAATGGGCGCCAATGCGCGAATATCCAGCGATACGCGAGGCTTGCCCCCCTTCTTCACGCTGGCCGTGCCGTTCTCGAGCGAGATCGTCCACACACCCGTGTTCTCCGCGATCACGTCGTCTCGCACCTCGACCGTCACCGTTGCCGAGGTGCGCGGGGAATAGCCGCGCGCGAGAACGGCCGCAGGCAAGTCGACGATGCGAATCATCCAATCGATCATCGCTTCTTCGTCGTGCCGCGGCTCGCGCAAGAGCGACAAGTAGGGGGCGCTCGCGTTGCCCTTCAGTCGAATGCTATCGAGCACGCTGCGTTGACCTCGGTAGAACTCGAAGAGCGCCGCGTAGCCGCGCGCGTCTTTGGCGACGAAATCGGTGATCACGGCGTCGTGGTCATGACCAGACGCTTGCGACTCTTGCGTGAAATATGTGTACGCGACGAGCGATTCATCGTCGAAGAAAGCAAAACCACGGCAGGTGCCTTTGCGCGGTCGCCGAACACGGCCCCAGATGTACGGCCCTCGATCGAGGTGCCCGTGCAGCGCCGCGGCACGCTCGGCATACAGCGCCTCGCTGAGCGGCTCGAGCTCGGCTGTCATCGGCCGCACGTCGAGCGGCTCGAATCGCTCGCACAGCTCGAGCCGTGACGTGTGCAGGGTGATCTCGACGAGCTTGCCAGCGAGGTCGTACCCCACCGAGCGGTACAAGGTTCGCGTCGCCGGGTAGAGCGTGCTCAGCTCGAAGCCTCGCTCGTGTGCCTCGACCAATGACGCCTTCATCAGGCGTTGCCCGAGCTTCTGTTGACGGCGGTCGAGCGCGACCGCCACCCCGGCGACGCCCATCGTCTTGACCGACCGGCCTCCGAAAAATTGCCCCATCGGCACCAACATCAGCGCGGCGGCCACGCTGTCGCCCTCCCGGAAGACGCGCATGTTCTCGTGACCCGCGCGCGCGAACCAGTCACCCGCCTCACTCGCTGGAAACGCGAACGCTGCCGCCTCCAGCTCGGCGACGCTTTCCACGTCGACCTCTTCCATCGGACCGTAACTCATGCGGGTGCTCCTTTAGGGGTCGCTTGGTTCGCTGGGCTGGGTACCATGCTGCGCATGTCGAGCCGGCTGAGCAATGGGCTGGGGTGGCGCCGTGAGCCCCCCGACTTTCGCGACATCACCTTCGAATCGCATGAAGTGCAAGGCATTCTGCGCATCTCGAACTCGTACAAAGCGGTCAGCATGCCCAACGCAGTTCTACCGGCCGGCGTCGATCTGCGTAAGTGGTGCACGCGCGTCCGCAACCAAGACGGGCTCAACTCGTCGACCGCGTTCTCCGTCACCGCCCTCATGGAATATTTCGAGCGACGCGCGTTCGGCCGGCACGCTGACTACTCCGAGCTGTTTCTGTATCGCTCCACGCGCGACCTGCTCGGCTACTCGGCTGATCTGGGCGCCGACCTGCGCTCGACGCTGCGCGCGTTGCAGACGTTCGGTCTGCCAGCCGAGAGCCTGTACCCCTACGAGCCGGAGAAACACGCCGAGACGCCGCCGCCGTTTTGTTACGGCTTCGCCGACGCGTTCCGCACCTTGCGTTACTTTCGCCTCGACGATCCGAAGCTCTCCGGGCAAGCAGTGCTGCTGAACCTTCGCAAGTGCCTCGCCGCGCGCATGCCCGCGGTGTTCGGTTTCAGTTTGTACACCTCGTTTCCGCTCGAAGGTGAAGGCAACGAGATCGCAATGCCAGAGCCGGGCGAGCAGCTCGTCGGTGGCCACGCGATGCTCGCGGTCGGTTATGACGACGAACGGATGCTCGGCCCCGACCAAGGCGCGGTGTTGGTGCGCAACTCGTGGGGACAAACCTGGGGGGACAAGGGCTACGCCTGGCTCCCCTATCGCTACATCGAGAACAAGCTGGCAGTCGATTTCTGGTCGCTCATCAGACCTGATTTCGTGAACACCGACTTGTTCAATTAACTGCTGGCACATGCGTGCGCTCCGTCGCTATGCCGCTGGTGGAGGAGACTTCGCCGGCTTGCCTCAGGGCGCCTCGGGCTCCAAGGAGAAGATCTGTTCTGGGTAGCGAACCACCTTCGCCCGCGACAACCATCTCTGCAGCGTCGCGGGATCGTCCGACGATATCAAACGCTCGCGGACGTCATCCGGGCACGGGATCCCACGGGCTTCGAGCACGGCCAGGACACCTTCTCGCAACCCGGCAGCCCAGGCCTGCGCCGCCTTGGCCGCGGCTTGCTCGACGTTCGCAGCGGCCTCCTCGGCCTTCGCCTCCAGATCCTCCACCATGCCGGTGAGACGGCCGATCAGGTCAGCCGAACCGAACAGCTCGGCCATGCCCTGGAAGAAGCGCAGCGTCCCGCCCTGAATGGCCATGTCGAGGCCAAGCACCTTCGACGCGTAGCGGCCCGATTGCGCAACGATGCGTTGATAGCGTTGCCCGGGCCCTGCCAGCTCATAGCCGTGGATCTGCTGGCGGGCCCGGTCGTAGATGAAGTACTCGGGAATGCCCAGCTGCGAGGAAGAAGGCCACTTGATGGCGCTTCAGATCTTCGAGCAACACCGCGCTACAAGCTTCGAGCACCTTCTTCGTGGTCTCGCGCTCGATTCCGCAATGCTGGCTCGTCCGCTCGGCTAGCTCCTCGAGTGTGATGGCGGGCTTGTCGTTCATGGGTTCAGCGTAGCGGTCCTGCCGAACATCGTGTCAGCTCCGCTCAATTACTGACGACAGCAATCGTGACCGCGACGACGCCGTCGCGGATCATCCCGATCTCCTCGGCGGCTCTGCGCGACAGATCGATGATCCGCTTCTTTCCCGCGAACGGCCCGCGGTCGTTGATGCGAACGCGAACGCTGCGGCCATCGCTGCGAGTGACGTCGACGACTGTGCCGAATGGCAAGCTGCGATGCGCGGCGGTGAGGGCGCCCGGATCGTAACGCTCGCCGCTGGCAGTCTTGTTTCCAGCGAGGCTGTCCGCGTAATAGGTGGCTAGGCCCTTCTGGGGGCTGCCAGCCTGGGGCGCCGCGGGTTCGGCGGTACCTGACCTGGCGCAACCGCTGGCTGCAGAACCAAGCGCAACGGCGAGGGCCCCCCCGCACAGCCGACGTGCTAACAACCGCCAGGTCATGGGCGCATCGTACGGCGAATGGGAGCCGGTCATCGGGCTCGAAGTGCATGCCCAGCTGCTGACGCGCACGAAGCTGTTTTGCTCGTGCGAGACCAGCTTCGGCGACGAGCCGAACCGTCACGTCTGCCCCGTATGCCTCGGCTTGCCGGGTGCGCTGCCCACGCCGAACGTGGTCGCCTTCGAGCTCGCGGTGATGGCGGCGCTGGCGCTCGAGTGCACCATCGAGGGCCGCAGCGTCTTCGCGCGTAAGAACTACTTTTATCCAGATCTGCCCAAGGGCTATCAGATAACGCAGTACGAACAGCCGTTCTCGAGGCACGGCAAGCTGCGCGTCGACGCCGGCGACGGCCCCCACGACGTACACATCTTGCGCATCCATATGGAGGAGGACGCCGGGAAAAATGTGCACGCTGGCTCCCAATCAATCGTCGATCTCAATCGCGCGGGCACACCGCTGATCGAGATCGTCAGTGACCCCGACCTTCGCTCGGCGGCCGAGGCGGCAGATTACTTGCGCAAGCTGCGCGACATCTTGATGACTGTCGGCGTAAACGACGGCAACTTGGAGCAAGGCAGCTTTCGTTGTGACGCCAACGTCTCGGTGCGCAAGATCGGCGACGCGAAGCTCGGCGTACGCACCGAGCTGAAGAACATCAATTCGTTTCGCTTCGTAGAAGAGGCGATCGACATCGAGATCCGCAGGCAGATCGGCGTGCTCGAGAGCGGCGGCAAGCTGCGCCAGCAAACGCGCGGCTACGCGTCGGAGAAGCGCGAGACCTATCTCTTGCGCGACAAAGAGGGCGACGCGGGCTACCGCTATTTCCCCGACCCCGATCTGCCCGAGCTGGTGCTCGATGAGATGTTCGTCTCGCGCATGAAGCGACGCGTTCCCGAGCTGCCCGAGGCGAGGCGCGCGCGCTACGTGTCCGAGCTCGGGCTGACAGCCTACGCCGCACAGGTGCTGACGGGTCACCCGCGCATCGCCGCCTACTTCGACGAGTGCCTGCTGCTCGCGAGCGGCAGCGCGCCCGAGCTCGAACCGGTGAAGCTCGCGAACTTCATTCAAGCCGAGCTCTTCAGTGAGGTGAAGACCAGCGGCCTCGACGCAACGTTTCCGATCAAGCCGGCAGAGCTCGTCGAGCTACTCGACTACGTTCGCGCGGGCACCATCAGCGGCAAACAAGCGAAAGAAGTGTACGCAGCGATCGCTGGCACCGACCGCACACCGAAGTCGGTGATCGACGAGCGCAAGCTCGCGGTGATGAGCGACCAAGCCGAGCTCGAGCGCCTAGCCAAGGACCTCGTGGAAAAGAATCCGAAACAAGTCTCTTCGTACCGCGCAGGTAAAACCCAAATGCTCGGGTTCTTCGTGGGCCAGATGATGAAGGCCACCGGCGGCAGCGCGAGCCCGGCGCTAGTGAACGACATCCTCAGGCGCTTGCTCGAGCCGCCGACATGAGCTTCGTTACAGACGCCCGTTTCGGCGTTCGTGCCGCGCTGTTCGCGGCGTGCACCACAGGCACGCTCGCTCGCTTCGATTTCGAAAGACGAAAGAAGACCCCACAAGAAGAGCAGGCGCTGATTCGTGTGACGATGCGTCGCTACGGCGATCAGCTGACGCGTATATTCGGCCTCGATATCGTCCAAACAGGTGTGCCGGCAGACGGCTTCGTGCCAGGCGCCGACAGCGAAGGCAAAGGGCGTCTGTTCGTAATGAACCACCGCTCGAGCTTGGATATCTTGATCACGCTGGGCCTGCTCGAAGGCAAACACGTGAGCCGTGCCGACTTGGCAGAGTGGCCCCTCGTCGGGGTCGTCGCGCGTCGCGCCGGCATCCTGTTCGTCGATCGCGAGAACCGGCGGAGCGCAGCGGCCGTCGTCAGCAAGATGATCGAGAATGTCGAGAACGGCACTGCCGTGATCATCTTCGCCGAGGGCACCACTTTCGAAGGCGACGAAGTGAGGCCGTTCAAGCCAGGCGCCTTCGCAGTGGCCCGCCGCACGGGTTGTGAGATCGTACCGGTCGGCATCGCTTACGAAGGCAACGCGTCGTTCGGCGAAGAGAGCTTCCTCGAGCACATGCGACGCGTGTCAGGCGCGAAGAAGACGCGTGTCGGCTTCGCGGTTGGCCAGCCGTTCAGAGCGGGCAAGCTCGACTCCTCCGAGCTCGCCATTCGAGCGCACGGAGAGGTGCAGGCACTGGTGCACCAGGCTCGCGGCCTGGTCTAATTTGGCTCACAAGCCGTTTTGGCAGGTGGCTGCGAACTGATTGCTCACGGCACTCACGGTTTGGATGGTGCCGGGGCAGTCGGTCGGGTCGATGATCGACAGGAGTGCCATGTTGTTCGTGCAGCCGGGGATGCAGCCCGCGACGAACGCGGTCTCGTCGCCGGCTTCGAAGCCAGGGCACAGCTGCTCGCCGCCGTCCATCTCCAAGCCGCAGACGAACAGCGCTTCGCAGCCTGTTTCACAGGTGAGCGCCGCGCCGCCACCGCCGGAGCCACCCTGGCCCGCGCCCCCGTTGGCGGAGCCGCCCTGCGGCGCACCGCCGTCGGGCGCGCCTCCTTGTGGAGCGCCTCCATCAGGTGAGCCGCCCTGCGGAGCACCGCCGTCAGGTGAGCCGCCCTGCGGAGCACCGCCGTCAGGCGAGCCGCCCTGCGGCGCCCCACCCGGGCTCGAACCGCCAGCGCCGGAGCCACCGGTATTGCTGTCGTCACCACAGGCGGTCACCAGCAAACCCGAAACGAAGATTCCCAGAGTGTAGAAGCGCAAGCTGTCCTCCAATCGTCGCCGTTCGGCGACTGCTGAGCTCCAAGCATACACTGGAGCTGGAACCAACTCGACCGACTGCTGTCTGCCTGGCCTGATGCGACGCCTTTGGATGATCACCCTGGGCGCGCTCACAGTCATTTCAGCGGCTTGCGTACCGCCGGCGACGAAGCTCGCCAGTCTTGTGCCGGCTCCGCAGGCAGCTCGCCCGACGATCATCGACGTGCCTGATCCCGCGATGTCCGAGCGCCGCGTGAAAGCGCCGCCCTTCCAGCTGACCGCATCCGACGGCTCTGGTCTGCTGCTCAGCAGCGTCACCACTGCGACGAGCATCGAAGACCCGCTCGCCCTCACCGAGCTTCACCTGGTGTTCGAGAACCCCCAGCAGCGACCGATCGAGGGTCGCTTCACCTTCTCGCTGCCGGAGGGCGCTGCGCTCAGCCGCTTCGCGATGAAGGTCGCTGGCGCGTGGCAAGAAGCGGAGGTTGTCGAGAAGCTGCGTGCGCGCATCACCTACGAAGACTTCTTGCATCGCAAAGTCGACCCGGCGCTGCTCGAGCAGGGCGCAGGCAACGAGCTCGGGGTTCGCATCTTTCCAATCGGAGCGCGCGAGAAGCGGGAGCTCATCGTCACCTATTCGGAGTCGCTCTCCACAGATGCACCGTATCGCGTACACCTCGCTGGCCTTCCGCGCGTCGGCCGGCTGATCAGCACCGTGCACGCGAACGGCGCCGCGGTGAGCCAGCTCGACGTCGAAAAGACGACGCCCGACGACGTCGTGGTGCCGGCCGCCGTTTGGTCCCGCGGCCCCGCAGTGGCGTTGCGAGCAGCCTCCAGCGTGGTTGCGCGGGTACGCATCGACGCCGCCGAAACCGCCACCGAGGGCTTCGAGAGCGCCATGGTTTTGGTCGACACCAGCGCCTCGCGCGCACTCGATCTGGGCGACGAGCTCGCGGCGTTGCGCGCGCTTGCTCGATCATTGCCCGCCGAGACACCGCTTCGCGTGGCTTGTTTCGACCAAACTGTGGAGGCGATCTATAGCGGCAAAGCAGGTGCGCTCGATGAAACCACCTTTGCGCGCATTCGATCTCGGCGCGCGCTCGGCGCATCGGATCTGGCGGCCGCGCTCGCCTGGGCCAGTACAGCCGCGCGCGGTGCTGGCGGCGCGCGCCACCGAGTCGTGCTGCTCTCCGACGGCGTCGCGACGATGGGCGCGAGCCAAGCAGTCGAGCTCCAGCAGATCAAGAAAACGCTTCGACAGCACAACGTCGTGCGCATCGACGCGGTGAGCTTCGGCGCCGTACGAGACGAAGGCGCGCTCCGCCAGATCGTGAAGGGCGAGCTCGAATCGAGCGGGGTGGTGGTCGCCTACGAAGCCGGCATCGGCACCATTACGAAGAAGCTCGGTCGCAAGCTGCTGGCACCGATGCCTGTCGCAGTAGAGGGCGCGGACTGGTGGTTCCCTCGCGAAGTGGAGGCGCAAGCCGGAGACGAAGTGATCGTATTCGCGAACCTCTTGCCGGAGCAGCGCGTGAAAGTGAAGGTCGGCAAACAATCGACCACGCTGGAGAACCTGAAAGGAAGCCGGCCCTTCGTCGAACGAGCAGTGGCAGGCGCCAAGATCAGCGAGCTTACGAGCGCCGAGGCCAGCGACGAGAAACGACGCGCTGCCGTTGCGCTCTCCCTGCGGCACCGCATCGTGAGCAGAGACACGGCGATGTTGGTGCTCGAAAAGGACTCCGACTACGACCGCTTCCACATCAATCGGCGCGCGAAGGTCGATGTGCTCGCGGTGCGTGAGGGCCGTGCCCTTGCGCTGTCACACGCTCGCGTCACGCCTTCTGGCATGGCGCCGACGACCAGCGCCGAGACCTTGCTGGTCGAGACCGCAGAGTCTGCGACCCAAGTCGCGGCCAGCGCGACGGCGCAGCTCGGGCGAGTGCACAGGACCAAGGCTCCTCAAGTCAGAATGTGTGCGAGCTCCGTCAGCGGGCGCCTGCCGCCCGAGAGCGTGCAGCGCACGGTGCGCGCCAATTTTGGCAGGTTTCGCGGCTGCTATCGCAAGGGCTTGGAGAAGCACCCCGCCCTGGGAGGACGCATCGAGGTGCGTTTCCTCATTGGGCACAATGGTTCGGTCGGTGCCGTGCGCATCGAAGAGAGCACCCTCGCCTCGGCGATCGTCGAGAGCTGCATTGCGAAGCAGTTTTCTAGTCTGCAATTCGCCATGCCCGAGGGGGGGGTCATTGAAGTCGTCTACCCCCTGGCGCTCTCACGCGACGCCGACGCGCCGAGCCCCGTTGCGATTCAGCTCTACCGTCCGCGGCATTACACCCCCGTCGACAACCCATTGCCCTCCCCGCCGCGAGCGCCACCGAGCCCCTACTCAGGACAATTCGAGGAGATCATGGCGTCGATCGCAGACGGAGATCTCGATTCGGCGCTGACCGCAGCCCTCGAGTGGCGCGTCAAATCCCCCGGCGATGTTCTTTCTTTGCTGGCGCTCGGCGAAGTTGCTGAAGCGCGGGGTGACCAAACCCTGGCGACCCGAGCTTACGGGTCGATTCTCGAGCTTTGGTCGACTCGGGCCGACATGCGACGTCTGGCGGGTGAACGGCTCGAGCGTGTGGGCAGCCAGAGCGCGCTCGCGCTGGCTGCCCAAGCCTACGAGGGGGCGCTGGCCGACAGGCCTGATCACCCATCGAGCCACAGACTGCCGGCGATGTTGCTGCTGAAGCGAGGCGAACCAAAACAAGCGTTCGAGCTGCTCGACAAAGCCGCTCTGCGTACGTTCGCGAGCGACCGTTTTCCTGGAGTACGCGAGATCTTGCGTGACGATTTGGCATTGGCTGCCGCCGCCTGGGTGGCCGCGGAGCCGAACAAGCGCGAAGCCATTCGCGCTCGCCTGCTCGAACGGGGCATCACCCTCGACCCGCAGCCCGGCCTGCACTTCGTGCTCGTGTGGGAGAGCGACACCACCAACGTCGATCTCGAGGTGGTAGACGGCAATGGCAAGAGGGCGCTGACCTCGAACGTCACCGACGGCTACGGCCCCGAGGCATTCGTCGCGCGAGGCGCCGACGAAAAGCTCGCCTTTCCCTACGACATCACGGCTCGCTACACCTCTGGCGGCAACACCGGCAGCTACGCGATGGGCAAGCTGCAGATCATCGTCCACGACGGCCACGGCAAGCTTCAGTTCGAGGAGCGACCGTTCGTCGTCATGCGCCAGGGCGTCGGGGTGTCTCTCGGTCGGGTCGACAAGGTTGCGGCAAGTGCAGCTGTCGCAACGCGTTAAGACAAAACGCTACACCTCGCGCCATAACGCCTCACTGTTCACACGGAGCGGCGCCCGTTTAGCTGCCGTTTGGCGCTCGTTCAACTGCTGGCGCGCGAATTGAAGACGCGCTGCGCTCGTGAGTTGGAAACGTTATGTCGTGGTGCTGGCTGCGGTTGGCAGCACCACGTGGGATGCGCGCGCCTACACGATCGCGAGTGTTGCGACAGAAGGTTGCCACGAACGCATCACTTCAGAGGCCCTGCGCAGCGTGCGTGATTCTCTGGGCGAAGCGGCCCCGCTGCCTGCCAACGACGACGAGCAGGCCCTGATCAGCGATCTGCAGTTCTCGCCGGACGACGACATGCTCGATCTGGGCGCGGTGACCTTGCTGCTCGGGGTGCGGGACAATGATCTGAAGGGCGACGGCGCCGACGATCTCAGCTCGCTCTCCATGGTGCACGGCGACCCGAACGCGCAAGACGAGCACTGCCTGCGCGCGCTCGACCAAGACGAGCCAGATGGCTCTCGGCAAGCAGTCGCTGCCTGTCGCAAGTTCATCGAGCAGCGCATCGGGCAGGCGCTCGAGGGCCTCGACGGTGACGGCAAGGTCGACGCCTCGAAGCGAGTCGCCCTGCCCGTTCATCTTGCGATCCGCGGGGGCATCGATGCTTCGCTGCCGCTCTTTTACGTGAGGATGGGTCAAGCGCTGCACACGCTGCAAGACAGCTTCTCCCACACGTATCGCACCAGCGACGGACGGACCGTCACCGTCGCGCTCAACTGGCTCGACGACGTCGGCCAGACACTCGAAGAGTCGCAAGACGGCCCCGCCCATTCCAAAGATCTGGACGCATGTGACGACGCGGACGCGCTTCGCGAGCTCCGACGAGAGCTCGCCACCGAGGCATCGATCGCGATTCTGACGCGGGCGCTCGAACCAGGTCTCGGTCGCGAGGAGAAGATGGTGGGAGTGCGCGCCGTGCTCGACCAATACCTCGGCTTCGAGTCGGGCTGCAGCTTCGAGAATGGTTGGTGTGACGCGCCGGAAGCGCGATACGACACGCCCGCGTGCGGATGCAAGACAGTCGGCTCGCCGTCACCGCGAGCTCTTGCGTTCGGGTTGTTGTTGGCCGCGCTGGTGTGGGCTCGACGGACGTATCGGTCCAAGCTGACGCGCCGCCGCGCGGCATTGGGCTGCGGCGCAGGAATCTTCGCGGCAGCACTGTGGCTCCCTTCACCCGCTCGACTCGAAGCGCAGGAAGCGCCGCCAGAAAAGCCGCCCGTCACCAAAACTGAGGTCATCCCCAGCTCGACTCCCGACACGCCGCCCATTACAGCGACGCAGACGACGACCGAAGACACCACGACGACGGTCGTCACAGCGCCCAAAGTCCCGGATGAGAAGGCGCCGCCCCCGCCCAATATCGTGCCGGTCGAAGAGCCTGGTCCGACGGAGCCGAACGCCATCGTGTGGGGTGCGGCAGCCACCTTCTCCGGTTCGGTCGACAAACCGGGCTTCGCGACTGCATTGGGGGCGCGGCTACGCCTTCACAAGCACTGGGCAGTCGGTCTCGACGGAGAATGGAACCCGTGGATCTCTCTGACGGGTGGGGAGCCGGTCCGAAGTGGCGCATTCAATATCTATGCTTCCGGTTTCGTGCGCTTCCCATTGGCGTACGAGCAATTCAATCTGCGCTCGCAGCTCAGCCTCGGCACCTCCATTTTGTTGACCGATCTGTACGGGGCGCCGCAAGGCACCGCCGGGCTGTTCGTCGGCGCAAATTTCTTGGGGCTAGAGATCAAGGCATCCAAGATCTTCTATCTGGTGTTGAACCCGCTGGGCGTCGCGATACCCATCCCGCAACTGCAAGGGGTACCGTTTCTGTATCCCCAATATCGATTGGCGCTCGGCCTCGAATTTTACGGCGGATAGTGAGAGGCAGATTTATTTGCGGAGCTGGGCGGCGATCTCACGAGCACGCTCCCCGAGGCGCGCGCGCATCTTGCGCGAGGGGCTCGAGTCGATCAGGCGGGCGACCCGAGCCAGCTCGATGTGAGCGGGAGAGGGCGACGGCGGAGGCATCTCGCTCAGACCCGCCCAGCGTAGAACAGCGTCGGTGGCCTGCTGCTCTTCGTCGAAAGGCAGCCCGTAGATACCGGCGCCGTGATTCTGGCCCGGCGCCACGAAAGAGAAGCTGTCGTTCGACTGAGGAACTTCGAACGCGCCGGCTGTCCACGGGTCGACCTCGCCGTATACGAAGAGCAGCTGATCGCCCTCGGAGAGTGTCCACGCTTGGATGTCGACCATCCTCTGCGGCTGAAACACCATCTCTTTGGTGGGCCCAGGCTGAACGAAGTCCCGCGGGCCCAGGCCCAATGGCACCGTCAAGAACGGCGCCAGATAGCTCTCGTCGCTGCCCGGTGCGCCCAGCTGAACTGCCGCTTGAAAGTAGTACGGCTCGAAGAAGTCCAAATAGTAATCGTCACTGCCTTCTACCGCCGACACGCTCTCGAGGTACTCGAACAGCTCTTCGTCCGGCGCGGAGCTGCTCGGGATGATGTCGCACAAGCCCGCGTCACCGTATTGCCATATCCCAAAACGAACATTTTGCACGGCGAAGTCGAGCGCAGCGTCGGCGCCCCAATAGGAGAAATTGGCGCCCGTTTGCTCGACGAGCGGGAGCATGAAAGCGCGCCTCGAGAGCACCTCTACCTGAAAAGCCTTCAGCGCTTCGCGGCACTCGACGGTGCCTACGTCGTCGAGAAAATCGATGTAGCGGCTATCGGCGACGCCATAGCTGAGCGGCGCAACGTAGGGGATCGTGCCATCGACGTCGTCCGGGTAGTAACGGCGGTGGTACATCGAGGTCATGCCACCTTTGCTGGCGCCGGTAGATAGCCAGCTCTGATCGTAGATCGGCTTCAATGCTTCGACCAAGCGATGATGGTCGGTGGCAGCTTGTTCGATCGTCAGGAGCTGCCAATCGGCAGGCTCGGGTCGCGAAGGCGGAAAGAAGCGATGCTCGACCGAAATCTGATTGGCGTCGGCGATCAGCGCAGGCTCGCTCAGGTAGTCGTACTCCCATAGCGCGTAGCCGGTCGAGTTGAGCACCGTCGGTCGCGACACCTCTTTGTGGAGGATGAACACGCGCTGTTGAAACTTGAGCCCGTCGGGATCGTCATGGTCGGCCGGCTGCTCGAAGGTGCCGACGAACCAGCGGTAATCCGGGTAATCGGAGAAGCCTTCTTCCAGCTCGAGACCTGGCACGGAGTTGAGCTGATCCAGAATGTCGCTCGTCATGCCGCCCAGGCCAGTGGTGGTTACAGTGACGGCCGGTGCTGTCGGTCCTAGACCTGCGCCGCCGTCGGCAGCGAAGCCGCCCGCGCTTGGCGGGTCACCACCCGCACCGGTTTCACCATCGAAGACGACCTTGCCGCCACAAGCCGTGAGCAGCGCGAAGATGCTGAGGAGCCTTGCCCGCCCAATCATGCGCCAAGCCTATCAGATCAAGCTTCTGCGCCGGTTGTCGAGGCGCCCTTCGAGAGGTTCGTTGATATCGTCCGAGTGCGGTCCCGCATCGTGACGAGCAGGCCCTCTTCCGGGGTGATCGTGATCGAGCGACGCACCATCCCAGTCGTGCGGCCAGGATGCGCGAGGCGCAGGTCGGTCAACGCGAGCACACGAGCGAGCACAATCTTCATTTCATAAAGCGCGAAGGCCATCCCGATGCAGCGACGAAGACCACCGCCGAATGGAAAGAACTCGTAGGCCGACGCCTTCTTGCCGAGAAACCGCGTGGGGTCGAACTCGGTTGGGCGTGGGTAGGCCTCGGGCCTGCGCTGCGCGAGATAGATCGAGCAGGCAACCACTGCGCCGACAGGCAGATCGAAGCCGCCAAGCGTCAGCGGCTTCTTCAAGAGCCGGCCCACCAGCGGAATCACTGGCACGAGCCGCAGCGCTTCTCGAGCAGCCCCATCACAGAGCTCCGACTTCGCGATCGTTTCGGCCGACGGATTGGCACCGAGCGCATCGACCGCCCCGCGAAGATCCGCGAACGTGCCGGGTTGATCGAGCAGCCAGCGAAACGCCCAGGTCAACGCGGTCGCGGTCGTTTCGTGTCCAGCAACCAGCAAGGTCACCAGCTCGTCGCGCAGCTCCTGTTCGGAAGGAACCTCGCCGTTCTCGTCTTTGGCGTCGAGGAGCAAAGACAGGATATCGTTGCCGCGCGCCCCGGTCTGTCGACGCGAGCGAATCTCGTCGAAGATGAGCTCATCACCTGCCGCGCTCGCCTTCTTGAATTTGCCGTAAGGCGCATAGCCGCCCGCCTCGAACTGCATGAATGGCAAGAGCAGCGGTGGCCATGCAGCCAGGTCGAGGATGTGCTTCGTACGCGCAACCATCTTGTCGAAGCGAGGACCTTCGGTGAAGCCGAACACGGTGCGGACGATGATCTCGAGCGTGATGTCCTGCATCACGCCATGCAGCGCAAATGGCCTTCCGCGCGGTAGCCGTTCGATGGCCTGCTCGACGATCTCGATCATGTCAGCGCCGTAGGAGTGCATCCGCTCGCCGTGAAACGGCGGCAGCAAGAGCTTGCGTTTGCGCAGGTGAGCTCGCCCGTCCACCATCAGCACGCTGCGATCGCCGAGCAGCGGCGCGAGGGAGCGATTGAACGCGCCTGCAGCCAACGTCTCACCGTCGTCGGAAAAGACAGCGCGCACATGCTCCGGGTTCGAGAAGAAAACCAGCGGTGGCAGGCCCAGCAGACGCACCGTGAACACGTCACCGAATCGCGCCGAGCACTCGTCGAGAAAGGGGTACGGGCGGCGAAACCAATTCCACGTGATGAGCGGAGAGGGAAGCTGCGGCCCGGGGGGGAGTGCCATGGCTTGGCAGCGTAGAGTCGCGCACGAGCCAGGTGGAGCCCCATTCGGCTGACCGACTCAGTTCTTCGGCGGCATGGGGACGTCGCGCTTGAAGCGATCCCATCCGCGCACGATACCGTCTGCCAGCTCGTTGGAATGTTTCCGAATATCCGCTTCGAGATCGATGCTGATCGCGAGCTTGTCCGGCGCGGGAGCTTTGACAGGGCCGCCTTGTCCCGGGTAGTCGTGCAGGTGTTCTTCAGCGAGCGCCAGGCCTGACTCGTACACCAGCGGCCCGAGGTCGGCCGACGCGAGCTTTTTGATCCTTGCTTCTTGGTAATTCGCCAACCATTCGTTCACCCAAAAACGCCGCGCGCCTGTCGGCGAGCCCTTCGACTCGTCGAGGAGCAGAGGCACGAGATGCTTTTTATCGCCCGCGCGCTTCTGCGCCGTGGCGCGGCCCTCGGCGGCGCCTCCGGGGATGGCTGTCATGCACGGCACACCCGCGAGATCCGAGATCTCTTTCACTTCCATCAGGACATCGTCTTCGGCAGCGGCGGTCTCCCCTTCTAGCCTGACCAAGTACTTGCGCACGAGCGCGCTGCCGATGCCCAGCTTGAGCAGTCCGAGCTTCTTGACGGTGAAAAAATCGGGCGCACGTTTCGGCGCCGTCACAAGCTTCGCGTACTCGCTGACTTCGCCGCGCAAGAACGCTTCATCGGCTTGGTCGATCGCGATCATGGCATTGTCGGCTCCCTCGATGAACGCCTTGCGATCTTTCTTGAAGCTGGCGCTGATAGCCGCCGCGAACGCAGGCGCCTTTTTGGGGAATGGGGTGCGTTTCAGTCCGTCGCGGTAGCCGCGAAACAGCTCCGAGACGAGACTGTTCTCGTCGGCCCTGGAGAACCCTTTGACGCGCGACGCGAGGACGACGCTGGTCGCGAAGCGCGCAAGATCGATCACCGGAGGCCCGACAGCGGCGTCGTCGAAGTCGGACAACCCGCGCCCGAGATCCGTGATCACGTATTGCTCGATGTGCGGGTCTCCGTGCAGTCGTACCAGGGGAAGCGTCGCCATTTTTTCGGCGAAACGCCTGCACACTGCGGTCGCGAACGCCTTGTTGACGAAGCGAAAGTAGGAATGAGCGTTCTCGGCCACGCGCTCGGCCAGGTCCGGATTTTTGGCGAAGTTGAATGTGCTCGGGTCGAAGTCCAGCTCCGCCAGGGGCAGCGTCGCCGGGCCCGAGCTCGACGTGCTGATTGAAGCGATCGGCAGGGCGCTCGTCGCCCCAGTCGAAGCCTTCTCCGTCGGGGTGTTGCCACCCGGCGTGCTTGCACAGGCGCCGACCAGCAAGAAGAGCGCCGCAGCCAGCGACCGCGAGCACGAAGCAGGAACGGGCATCGGCGCCATGCTACAGCGGGTCTTACGGGGTCACGCCGTAGTTGTCGAAGGTCGCTGTTTGCCCGCTGCTGCCCTGCAGCCCGAAGCCGGCGCGCACCTGGCCGGCGAGCACAGTCGGCTTCGCCGCTTCGTGGCACGCCATCACTTGACCGGCGGCCAGCGCCTCGAGCACCACCGTGCTCTCGCGAACCTGGATGCGCAGCACGTCGATCAGGGTCTCCGGTGGCAACGTCAAGACCGGAATGGTGACGCCGGCGACCCGGAAACGTACGATATCGTCCTCCACGGCGACCTCGACGTTCTGGGCGAGGTCGGCCTCAGGAATGGTGCCACCCATATCTGGACCATCCGGCACCAGCTCGAGGAAAGTGCGGTCACCCGTCGAGCTCGTGATGGCGACCGAGGCATAACAATCGTCTGCCATGCCGGAGACGGTCGTGCGGAGATCGAGGCGCGCTGCGTTGAGGGTGAGCTCTGCGCACTGCCCACCACAGCCGTTGCCGACGATGCCGATTTCGGTCCAAGCCCAGTCGCCGCCGAAGGGCGCGTTGAAATCGTAAAGGGCCCCCGTGATGCACACGGCTGTGGGCACCGGGCCACCGCCACAGCTGGGGGCACCGCCGCTACCGCCGCCCGCGCCCCCGCCGCCTTCGCTGCCGCCACCGGCGCCGGCCCCTCCAGCGCTCTCACCGTAGCGGTCGAAGTCGAGACAAGAGGCAGTGAGCAGCCCGAGCGCTGCCACCAAGAAAGCACGCATCGACGCAGTGTACACGTCTACTTTTCGCGACGCGATGGTAGCTCGTCGCGGCTCGTTGCCATGGCGAGCAGAAACTCGCGATTCATGCGCGCGATGAACTCGACGCTGATTTGTTTCGGGCAGGCGGCTTCACACTCGTAGTGGTTCGTACAGTGGCCGAAGCCCTCGGCGTCCATTTGCGCCACCATGTTGCGTACACGCGTCAGACGCTCGGGCTGGCCCTGCGGCAGCACCGCCAAATGACCGATCTTCGCCGCCACGAACAAGCTCGCTGACGCGTTGGGGCATGCCGCCACGCAAGCGCCGCAGCCGATACACTGCGCTGCATCCATCGCGATATCGGCCGCCTCTTTGGCGATCAAGATTTCGTTCGCGTCGCGCGGCGAGCCAGTGCGCGCGGAGATGTAGCCACCTGCTTGAATGATGCGATCGAAGGCGCTGCGATCGACGATCAAGTCGCGAATCACGGGGAACGAGCTCGCCCGCCATGGCTCGACCGTGATCTCGTCGCCGTCTTTGAACGTTCGCATGTGCAGCTGACACGTCGTGGTCGCCGCCTGCTCGCCGTGTGGCTGGCCGTTGATCACCACCCCACACGCTCCGCAAATACCTTCGCGACAGTCGTGATCGAAGTGAATCGGCTCATCACCCTTGGCGATCAGCTCTTCGTTGACGACATCGAGCATCTCCAGAAAGGACATGTGCTCGCTGATGTTTTTGGCTTCGTAGCGCTCGAAGCGACCGCTGTCGCTGCGGCCCGCTTGGCGCCACACATTGAGCGTGAGGTTGAGCGTTTTCATTTGTAGGAGCGCTGCGAAGGTTTCACGAATTCGAAGGTCAGATCTTCACGGACGAGCTCGGGCGGCTTGTCTTCGCCCGTGTAGCGCCAGCCGGAGACGAACTGAAAATTCGTATCGTCTCGCTTGGCTTCGCCCTCTTCGGTCGTGTGCTCAGTACGAAAGTGACAACCACACGACTCGTCGCGTTCGAGCGCATCTCTGCACATGAGCTCGCCCAGCTCCAGAAAGTCTGCGATGCGGCCGGCCTTCTCGAGAGTCTGATTCAGCTCACCCGCTTCGCCGACGACATTCAGATTTTCCCAGAACTCGGCGCGCAACAGAGGGATGCGCTCGATCGCCTTTTCGAGACCTTCGCGACTGCGCGCCATGCCGCAGTTGTCCCAGATGATGTGACCGAGCTCTCGATGAAACGAGTCCGGCGAACGCTTGCCTTTGATCGAGAGCAGCTTGCCGACACGCGCGGTGACCTCTGCGACCGCCCGCTTCGCTTCTGGGTGATCTTCGCCGGCCGCCGTGAGCTTGGTCTGCGCGAGGTAGTTGCCGATCGTGTAGGGCAGCACGTAGTAGCCGTCGGCCAGGCCTTGCATCAGCGCGCTGGCGCCCAAGCGGTTGGCACCGTGATCCGAAAAGTTGGCTTCGCCGCCGACGAACAAACCGGGGATCGTGCTCATCAAGTGGTAGTCGACCCACAGGCCACCCATCGTGTAGTGGGTCGCCGGGTAGATACGCATCGGCGCTTGGTACGGGTCTTCGCCCGTGATGCGCTGGTACATCTCGAATAGATTGCCGTAGCGTTCTTCGATCTTGTGCTTGCCGAGGCGCTTGATGGCGTCGCGAAAATCGAGATAAACGCCGCGCCGTTGATCGCCGACCGGCGGCCCGACGCCGCGGCCGGAGTCGCACATCTCTTTCGCGCGGCGTGACGCGATGTCACGCGGAACCAAGTTACCGAAGCTCGGGTAGATGCGCTCGAGGTAGTAGTCGCGGTCTGCCTCCGCGATCGTGGCCGGGTCTTTTTGGCAGTCGCCTTCGCTCTTCGGGACCCAAACGCGGCCGTCGTTGCGGAGCGACTCGCTCATCAGCGTGAGCTTGGACTGGTAGTCGCCGGCCTGCGGAATACACGTCGGATGAATCTGGGTGAAACAGGGGTTCGCGAAGACGGCGCCCTTCTTGTGCGCTCGCCAGATCGCGGTGGTGTTGCAGCCCTTGGCGTTGGTCGAGAGAAAGAAGACGTTGCCGTAGCCGCCGGTGGCCAGAATCACCACGTCGGCCATGTGGGCCTCGACGCGGCCATTCGTCATGTCGCGGCAAACCACGCCGCGCGCGACGCCGTCGATGACGACAAGCTCCATCATTTCGTGGCGGGTGAACTGCTTGACGGTGCCGGCTTCGACTTGGCGCTCGAGCGCTTGGTATGCACCGAGGAGCAGCTGCTGGCCAGTCTGGCCGCGCGCGTAGAACGTGCGCGACACCTGCGCGCCGCCGAACGAGCGATTGTCGAGCAGCCCGCCATATTCTCGCGCGAACGGCACGCCTTGCGCGACACACTGATCGATGATGTCGACGCTCACCTCGGCGAGTCGAAAAACGTTCGATTCGCGCGCGCGAAAATCGCCACCCTTCACCGTGTCGTAAAACAGCCGGTAGATGCTGTCGCCGTCGTTCTGGTAGTTCTTGGCAGCGTTGATGCCACCTTGAGCGGCGATGCTGTGCGCGCGACGCGGACTGTCTTGGTAGCAGTACACGGCGACGTTGTAGCCCTGCTCGCCTAGGCTGGCGGCGGCCGCGGCCCCGGCCAGCCCGGTGCCGACGATGATGATCTTGTACTTGCGACGGTTCGAGGGGTTCACCAGCTTCATCTCGAAGCGGCGACGCGACCATCTGCTATCGATTGCGCCCGTGGGCGATTCAGCGCGAAGTTGCATGGGTACTCAGTGAACGACGCCCGCGAGGACCGCGAGCACCATGATGATGTTGCCCGTGGCGACAGCCAGCCCCAGCGCCGGTGGCCCCAAGCGCAACAGCTTTTCGTAGCGCGGATGACTGAGCCCCACCGTTTGCAGCATGCTCCAGGAGCCATGGTAGAGGTGCATGCCCAGGCAGATCTGTGCGGCGATATAGATCGCAGCGACCCACCAGATGCTGAAGCCATTTACGAAATTCGAGTAGGCGTCGATGGGGCTGTGCTGGTAGTTGCCCATCGCGACGCCAGGAAACGTGAGGTGGGCGAGGTGGTAGAGAATGAACAGCGCCAACGCGGGGCCGCCGTAGCGCATGGTCAGCGCAGCTGCGCTGGTCGTCTTGTAGCGCCGTACTCGGTAGCCCACTGGCCGCGCTGAAGCACTCTCGACAACCAGCGAGAGCGACAGCGACACGTGGAGGGCGATGCTGGCCAGCAACGTGAAGCGCGCGCCCCACAACAACGCTGGCGTGCCCTTCAGCGTGGCCGCGTAGTTGTTGAAGACGTCGGGACCGAGAAACACCTGCAGGTTACCGATCATGTGCACGACGACGAACCCGTAAAGCACGAGGCCGGTGACAGCGACGATGGCCTTCTTGCCGAGAGTTGTGTCGATCAGGCGCAGCGTCTTCTGCATGGTGGGCACGCGACGTTCTAGACTGTGGTGGGTTAGGTTCCAAGCGACCCGTGGGCAAGGCCACGCCTGAGGCCGTCAGCGTTGCTTGCGCGCTCCAGGCGGCACCGCACCTTCGGGCACTTGCAAGACCATGGTGCCGCCACCTTGTTCGTCCGAGTCAGGCACGACATCCATCTCGAGCGTGCCGTGTCGCCGCGGCTCGGCGGCCGCCTGTTGACCGACCTGTGGAGTGGTCGGGATGGGCGGCGGTGGCGCGGGTGGCGGCAAATTCGGCGGGTTGGTCTTTGCGGAGGGCTTCGCGGGTTGCCCCGCCGGCAACGGCGCGGGTGGCGCCTCGAACAGCGGAGGCTGGGGCTCGTTGCGAGGTTGTAGGCGCTCCCTTCCGTGGCCCGCGCCGGTCGGCGCGGCCCGAGCAAGCAGCTCGGCTGCGGCTTCGGGCGTGATTGCCATCGTCGAGCCCACCGAGTCTTCGTCCTCGATGGCGTAGCTCGCAGTTGCGCGAACCACGACACCCTGCGGCGCCAATGGCGGCATCGGCGGGGGCGGCGCGGGAGGCGGCGGCGCGGGCGGCGGCTGTCGGCTGTGTGCCTGAGCCGGAGGTGGTGGGGGCGGCGCGGGCGGCGGCTGTCGGCTGTGTGCCTGAGCCGGAGGTGCGGGTGGGGGCGGCGCGGGCGGCGGCTGTCGGCTGTGTGCCTGAGCCGGAGGTGCAGGTGGGGGCGGCGCGGGCGGTGGCGGCGCGGGCGGCGGGCCCGGCGCCCGTCCAGGCGGATTCATGCCGAAAGGCAGTGCACCCCGCGCGTTCGCGATCATGCGCATCGCCGCATCCGGATCGATCGCCATGGTGCTGCCACTGGTGCTCTCGGGCTCGTCGAGATCGAAAACGGCAGCGCCGTCGTCATGGAGCTTGGGGAGGCCCGCGAACCTCGCCCCCACCTGCATCGTCTTCGGCTCCGGTTTGAACTGCTGTGGATTGGTTGGTGGCTCGAGCGCGGTCGACGGAATGCGCTGGGTGGCAGGGGCGCGCTCGGCTTGGACGTGCGCGCTGTCGCCGAGCTCGAGATCGACCACGACCTTGGAGCGCGATGCAGCGTCGGCATCCGGAAATGGCGTTGTGCCCCGCCAAACGAGACTGACGATTTGGCTGCCGCCTTCGATCACCAGGGTGTCGAGCTTCAGCTCGATCGGGTTGCCGTTCGGCGCCGTCGGCCCAACCAGCCGCGCGGTTGCCCTTGCTCCGGGCAGCTTGCTGCGTACGAGCGGTCTTCCTTCGAGTAGATTTTGGAGCGTGATCAGCTCGTCGCCACGGAGCTTTCCGACTTGTTGGTCCGAAGGCGCCGCCAAGAAAAAACCCCACGAGATGTCGTTGGGCATCTCCGGCCGCGTGCCTTCGAGCAGCCTCGGATCGCCGCGGCCGACGAAACGAAGCCGCGCCCCCCACCCTCGCGCGAGAGGCCCGAAGCCGGCGGGGGCGGTGGGATCGTTTGGTGCGAAAACGTTCGCCGTGCGACCTCGATTCGGCGTTACACCGACGGGGTTCGAAATGCCGTCACCCCACGCGCGCTCCCAGACGAGTGGCATGCTGCGAAAGGGCGCCGGCTCTTGATTGTTGGCCGCACGATCGCCGACCACTTGCAGCGTCTTGTCCAACATCGCATTCACGCCTTCGACCAGCAGCCGAACCTCGGTCTTGCCCGCTGGCGCGGCCGGCCAAGCGCTGCCGACGAAGGTCACCTCTGCGCGCGGCTTGTGTGGCGCGATATCGACGTCGTGCGAAAGTGAGCCGCTCTGCGCGTTGAAGCGCTCACTCGTGACGATGTCTTCGGCGATTACCGCACGAGCGACGCCGTCCTCCAAACTGAAGGTCGCCTTCACGACCACAGTCAGGTTTTGCCTGCCAACATGGCGCCACAAAACCGTCCCCGCAACGGCAGGGCTCGTGTTCTCGATCGCGATGGGCCAGCTAACTAGCACGTACCTCGGCAGGCTAGCGGGGTGCGCGATAGGCCGCAATTCGACCGGAGGTCGATCATCAAACACAATTCAACCGGAGGTTGAATTGTGACGCGCTTCGTCAGGTCCCTGCTTTGTCCGTAACGTCGTCGTCGTCGTTGGGCCGGCGTAGCGGCCGCACGCGCACGCGTTTCACGTGGCTCGGCGAAGCAGCGACGATCTCCAGCTCGACGCCGTCATCAGTCTTCAGCTTTGCGCCGACTGCGGGAATGCGACCCGAGAGCTCGAGGCAGAGGCCGGCCAAAGTCGTCCAATTTTCACTCTCGGGAAGCGCAACGTCGATTTCCCGGTTCACATCCCGAATCGGCGTGTCACCCCGCACGATCCAGGTTCCATCGCCCTGCTTCTGAATCGGATTCGGCTTCAGGTCGTCGTGCTCGTCGGCGATTTCACCGACCAGCTCTTCGACCAGGTCTTCTAACGTGACCAAGCCGGTCATGGCACCACCTTCGTCGACGACGATGGCGAGCTGCGTCCTGCGCTCTCTCATCTCGGCCAGCAGATCGACGGCTCGCTTCGTCTCGCGCACTTTGAACGCAGGGCGAATCGCGTCTTCGAGCACCAACAGCTGCTGCTCGACGAGCAGCGCCATCAGGTCGCGAATGGTGACGTAACCGACGACGTTGTCGATCATGTCCTCGTACACGGGCATGCGTGTCTTGCCATGTTCGAGCACCAGATCTTTCACTTGCGCCATGGTCGCGCCACGCGGAATGCCGACCACGCGTTGACGCGGGATCATGACGTGGCTGGTCAACAGGTCGGCGAAGTCGATCGCCCGCGAAGCGATCTCCCCCGCCCCGCGATGGAACGAGCCCGCTTCTGTCGCCTCATCGACGAGCTGCTGAATCTCACCAGGTGAAAGACGCGACTCGGTGAACGTCGTCTTGTCGCCGACGATACGCAGCACGAGGTTACTGCTGGCGGTCAACAGCCAGACGAGCGGCTTCGCTGCAATCGACAGCCACAGGAGGGGCCGCGACACGAACAAGCCGAATCGCTCCGCATAGCGAAGCGCCAGGGACTTCGGTACCAGCTCACCGACGACGAGCCCCAAAAATACGAGCATCACCACCACGAGGGCGAACGCGATCTCGTCTGCGCTGTCGCGAAGCGCGGGGATCCTTGCGACGTAGGGCTCGACGCGGTGGCCGAGGGCCTTGCCCCCGAAAGCGCCCGCCGTCGTGCCGACCACCGTGATGCCGATCTGGACGGTGGCGAGAAATGTCTCGGGGTCTTTGCGAAGCCGCTTGAGCGCATTTGCACCGCCGCGCCCGGCGCTGACGAACTCATCGATCTGCGTCTTCCGGAGGGAGACGACAGCGATTTCGGCACCTGCCAGACCACCGTTGGCCAACATCAACAGCAGGATGATCAGGATATCGGTAATCGCGCCCTCCCTACTTGCAGCGTCATTTCAGGGTACGCGCGTTTTCAGACTGTCGACGGCGTGGACGGGCGCCGCCTCTCCTGCCATCAAGTGTTTGATCGACCCGAGCACCAAACGCTGACTCTCGAGCATGCCCTTGCCGGCGAAGATGGGTGACACCACCTCGATCGTGAAATGCCCACCGCCCCCTTCGACGACGATGTTCGCGTCCGGAATCTTCGCCAAGATGGCCTCGCGCACCGCGTCGGTGACCGAACCCTGAAACGTTGTCAGATGGTGGCTCATTGCGGAGCCGATTGTCGCACAAGTTGCGCCCAGATCTCCCCCAGCAATCTTGTAGAAATGCTAGAGCGTCCTCGATGGATCGCTTGAGCCCGTCCGATACGTTCGTTCGACGTCACCTCGGTCCGAACGCAGAAGAGCGGAGAGCAATGCTCGCCACGCTCGGCATCGGCTCGCTCGCAGAGCTTGTGGCAGCGACCGTGCCCGATTCGATTCGTCGCAGCGAGCCAGCACCCCTGAGTGGGTCGGCCGGAAAGAGCGACCGAGGCGAAAGCGAGACCTTGGCCGAGCTTCGGGCCATCGCATCTGAAAATCGGGTCCTCAAGAACTACATCGGGATGGGCTACTACGGCACCATCACGCCCCCGGTCATTCTGCGAAATATTCTGGAAAACCCAGGCTATTACACGCAGTACACGCCCTATCAGGCCGAGATCTCGCAGGGCCGTCTGGAGGCGCTGCTCAACTTCCAGACCATGGTGGCAGACATGTGTGGCATGTCGCTGGCCAACGCATCGCTGCTCGACGAGGCCACTGCTGCCGCCGAGGCGATGACGATGTGTCACCGCATCGCCAAGGCAGGCACGCAGTTTTTCGTCGCCGAAGATTGCCACCCGCAAGTCATCGCAGTCGTCGCTACGCGTGCCGAGCCGCTCGGTATCAACGTCATCGTCGGCCCGACCAGCAGCCTCGATTTCGACAAGCAAGACTTGTTCGGTGTGCTGCTTTCGTACCCCACGACCGACGGTCGGGTCGAAGATCTGCGAGCGATCTGCGACCGCGCCCACGCGAAGGGAGCCCTCGTGGTGATGGCGACGGACTTGCTGGCGCTCGCCGTGCTCTCTCCGCCTGGCGAAATCGGCGCCGACATCGCGATTGGCTCGGCGCAGCGCTTCGGCGTTCCTTTCGGTTTCGGCGGCCCGCACGCCGCCTTCATCGCCACTGAAGAGCGTCACAGTCGCTTCATTCCCGGCCGCATCATCGGCGTCTCCAAAGACGCGCGTGGCAAGCGTGCGATGCGGCTCGCGTTGCAGACTCGCGAGCAGCACATCCGCCGCGACCGCGCGACCAGCAACATCTGCACGGCGCAGGTTCTGCTGGCGATCATGGCTGGGATGTACGCCGTCTATCATGGCCCAGCGGGCTTGCGAGCGATCGCGGAGCGCGTTCGCGGCATGACGCTCGCGCTGGCGGCTGGCTTGCGCCACTTCGGCTACGGCATCGGTGACAGCATGTTCTTCGACACGCTTCGCGTCCACGTCTCGCCAGAGATCGGCGGCGCCCTGCTCGACGAAGCCGAGCGCTCCGGCATGAATCTACGCGCCTACGGCGACGGCAGCGTGGGCGTATCGCTCGATGAAACCACGAGCCTCGACGACGTCATCGCGTTGCTCAACGTGTTCGCCACGAGCCGCGAGCTGCCTCACGTCGACGTGTTGCGAGAGGCGGCGAACGCGACGTTGCCCGCGCCATTTGCGCGGCAGACCATGTATCTCGGGCACCCAGTCTTCAACAGCTACCACTCCGAGACCGAGCTCTTGCGTTACATCTTTCGCCTGCAGGCGAAAGACTTGTCGCTCACCACCAGCATGATCGCGCTCGGCTCGTGCACGATGAAGCTGAACGCGACGAGCGAGATGTTGCCGGTCACGTGGCCGACCATCGGCGAGGTGCACCCTTTCGCGCCGCTCAACCAATGGAAGGGCTACGCCCGGATCGTCTCGGATCTGGAGCGCTGGCTGGCAGAGCTGACCGGCTTCGCCGCCACCAGCTTGCAGCCGAATGCCGGCGCGCAAGGCGAGTATGCGGGGCTGTTGGCGATTCGCGCGTACCACCTGAGCCAGGGCGACGTGAGGCGCAATGTCTGCCTGATTCCGACAAGTGCGCACGGCACCAACCCGGCAAGCGCCGCGCTGGCCGGCATGAAGGTCGTGACAGTCGCCTGTGACAGTCAGGGCAACGTCGACCTCTGCGACTTGCGCGCCAAAGCAGAGGCGAATCGCGAAGCGCTCTCCTGCATCATGATCACCTACCCGTCCACGCACGGCGTCTTCGAAGAGAGCATTCGAGAGATTTGCAGCGTCGTGCATGCGGCAGGCGGCCAGGTTTACATGGACGGCGCGAACATGAACGCGCAGGTCGGCCTCTGCCGGCCAGGCGATTTCGGTCCGGACGTGTGCCACCTCAATCTGCACAAGACGTTCTGCATTCCTCACGGCGGCGGCGGCCCGGGCATGGGTCCCATCTGCGTCGCCAAGCACCTGGCGCCCTTCCTGCCGATGCACCCGCTCGCGTGGGAGAAGCGCGGCTCGACCAAAGCGATCGGCCCGGTCAGCGCGGCACCGTTCGGAAGCGCCAGCATCTTGGTGATCCCCTGGATGTACATCGCGATGATGGGCGCAGACGGCCTCGCCCTGGCGACCCAGACAGCGATCTTGAACGCCAACTACATGGCCAAACGCCTCGAAGGCAGCTTCGATATCCTCTACTCCGGCACCAAGGGGCGCGTCGCACACGAGTTCATTCTGGACTGTCGCCCGTTCAAGAAGACAGCGGGCGTCGAGGTCGAAGACATCGCCAAGCGCCTGATGGATTACGGTTTTCACGCGCCGACGATGAGCTTTCCCGTCCCCGGCACGCTGATGATCGAGCCGACCGAGAGCGAAGGCAAAGCCGAGCTCGACCGTTTCTGCGACGCCATGCTCGCGATACGCGGAGAGATCGCGCAGATCGAGAGCGGTGAGCTCGACCGCAGCGACAACCCCTTGAAGCACGCGCCTCACACAGCCGAGGTCGTGATGGGTGACGAGTGGAACCACGCTTACAAGCGCTCGGTCGCCGCTTTCCCCGCGCCGTGGGTGCGCGAACACAAATTCTGGCCGCCCGTGAGCCGCGTCGACAACGCCTACGGCGATCGCAACCTCGTGTGTACGTGCGAGCCGCTCGAGTCGTTCACCAGCTGACGGCCTGGCTGCGGACCAAGGCCAATCAGCCGTCGAAGAAACACGACTTCGTCGCGTCGCCCGTGACAGCGTCGGCTTGCTCCACGCACACGAGCCCGCTGTCGCAATCAGCGTCGTCGTCGCAAGCAGGTAGGCACACCGCCTTGCCCACGGCCACACACACGAAGCCGCTCTGGCACGGTGCCTCGAGCGAACAGTCGTTCTCCGCGCAGATTACCCCTTCGTCGATATCGGCGCGATCGAGGGTGGCGCAGCTGCCCCCGCACGTCTGGTTCTTGGGAATGATGGCGAACTCGCACTCGCCCTCACAGCCGAGCGAGGGAAGCAGCGTCGAGCTGAGCGCCAGGGAAAGCAGGCCAGCCTGCAGCGTTCGAGTCACCCCTATTTGATAAACGATTGTGAGACTCCTGTAATATCGAAAGATATGTTGCCCTCTTCCTTGCGCGTTGGCTGGGGAGTCCTCTCGCTGAGCTGTGTCGGCTGCTTCGTCGACGCTGTCGGTCTACCTCCCGCGGGCGGCGGACCCACCCAGGGCGGCGGTAGCACCATCAACGGCTTCACGGGGGGTGAAGCCCAAGGCGCGTCTGGCGCCGGCATCTCGACGGCGGGTCGCGACGAAGGCGGGGCCGGCGGCGCACCCCCGCCTTTCTGCGGCGACGGCACGGTAGTCACAGGCGAGGCGTGTGAAGACGGTAACCGCGACCCTGGCGACGGCTGCAACGATTGCGAATTCGAGCAAACCTGCGGAAACAACGCGATCGAACCCACCGAAGAGTGCGACCCACCGAGCGCCGACTGCACCGCCGAGTGTAAGGCCGAGGCCACCACTGGTTGCGCGATGGCCGTGGGGTATCAGGGCCCGAGCACCAACGAGAGTGTGGACAGCCGCGCGGCGGACAACCCGTTCATCATCCCCCTCTTGAGCGGCGAGCTCACTGGCGGCTGCGACGTCAACGACGCGCTGATTCCGACCAACGTGTATCGCATCCAGGTCGGTCCCTACCCGGAGGGCGTGTTCCTGAAGGCAAAGGGGGGCAGCAACACCGACCCGGTTCTCTCCGTCTACAAGGGCTGCGGCGAGTCGGCCGCCGCCGGCCTGTTCTGCAATCACGCTGACACGGCCATGGTGGTGACCGACGTGGTACCAGCCGGCAGCGTCATGTTCGCCACCGTGGGGGACCGAGGGGACGGCGGAGACTTCGAGTTTTGGCTATGGTTTCACCGCTTCTGGGCGACGTTCGACACGTCCAGCGATTGGCTGATCGACCCGGCAAGTTGGATACAGGGCGTGAGCGAAATGAACATCGCCAACGTGAGCGACACCGACGGGGGCGCGATGGCGTCACCGCCCGTCTTCGTCGGCAACCTCGGGTCGTTCGAAGTCGTGCTGAATTACGGCTTCGACAAGGCTGCAGTCAATCTCGCCGTCTCGTTCGATGATGGCGCATCTTGGGAACAAGAAGTCCCGCTCGACAACGCGAGCTGGGACGACCCGAAGTGGAAGCGCAAGTCGTTCGACAACCCGACCTTTGCTCAATTCGCGAAAGTGCGTCTCGACTATGTGACGCTCGACGCGAGCGGCCGAGCACGCGTCAGCGCATTGCGCGTACAGGCGGTCGCGCCGTTCAATACCTGGTGATCGTCAGCGGTAGACCACCAGATACGACGTGAGGTTGATGTCGCCGGAGTTGTCCAGCGGGTCATTGCCATTGCGCAAGCCTCGATAGGCGAGGGTCGCCGTCTGGCCCGGCGTAACAGCGTCGGTGATGTCTTCGACCCATGGCTCGACCTGCTGGCCAGGACACCAACCGCCGCGACCAAACCACCAGGTGCCGCCCTGATTGGGCACCATGCCATTGGCAGCCTCGGGGATGCACAGGTCTTCGGAGCCTGCCTCCGGAAATTCGTGGAGCAGCACGCTGCCGTTCACCGTGACTTCGTGTTGATGATTGCAAAACTCGGCGCACTGGCCGGTCGCAGCGCCATGACCCGTCACGATCGCATACAGCTCGACGCGCACTGCGTCTGCGGGAATCGCCACATCGACTGGTGGGTGGAGGGTGTTGTACGCGGCATTGAAAGGCCCACCCGACCACAAGAAGGTCGCTTCGGCCGGCAGGTAGCCTTTGGCTCGGTTCGAAAGGCGCAGCGACAGCTTGGTCGCTGTCGGTTGCGTGTTCCACTCTGGGGCAAAATCCCAGCGCAAGCGCTGCATGCCGCCCTCGGCGAGCAAGGGCAACATCGCTGAAGCATCGACGACCCAGCGCGTCTCGCGGTGGTAGCTGGTGATGAAGCGCGCGATCTCGACGTTCTGATCTGCAGCGTTGCGCACGCTGAGCCACGCGAGATAGTCCCAAGCGCCGCAGTTGCCGAACTCGATCTCGTCCGGGTCGGGGCAAGCCGAGGTGACGTCGATCTCCAGCGTGTCGAAGGTCGCCATCTCCGCGGCAGATGGCAGCGTCACGTCGATCTCCTCGAACTGTTCGAGCACCTCGCCATTGAAAAGCGCCACTTCAGTGACCGCTTCGTCGGCGAGCCGCTTCACGAGCTCGGCTTGCGCGTTCATGTACACGACCTCGTTCGCGGCGTAGGCCAAGTTGGACTTCCATGGCCACAAGCCGGCGTTGCTGAGGGCCGCGCTGTAGCGATTCACGTCCGCCAGGAAGCCGACGCCGCGAATGCGCTGCGCCCGGTCGATCGCAAAACCACCGCGCCCGATGCCCGAGAGCACGTCACCGACCCAGGAGTCGATCTCGGCGGCTCGCGGCAACACTACGTGAAAGTGCCCACGCACCTGCCGCGCATCTTCTTCCGACAGCCGAGCGGCGAGCTCATCGACGCGGCCCTGCATGGCGGTGACGCTGGCGAGCGCGTCGTCCTCGTTGCTGCGCCGCGATACGAAGAAGTAGTGCGCGTTGCGCGGTGAAGTCTCGAATAGATCATCGAGATCTTTTTCCCAGACGCTGGTGTCGTCCTGGTCCGACACCACCAGCGTGTCCGGAACGAAGACGTACGACTCACACCCCGAGAAACGATCGAGGAAAGAGAAGGTCGCGCCGTCGACTTGCTCGAGCGAGAAGTCGTCGGCCACCTCGCCGCGATGCGCGCCGTAGGGCCCGCTCGTCCAACCCAATGATGGCAGACTCAGCTCGCCGCAGATCAAGTCTGCCGGGGGCAACGAGCCGCCAGCCCCACCCTGGCCGCCAGCGCCGCCCACGCCAGCTGCACCAGCACCGCCGGTCCCGGATGAGGTGGACGAAGTCGTCGCGTCGCCAGTCGTCGTGTCGTCCGAGCACGCGCTGATCAAGCTTGCGAGAGCGAACAGGGGGAGCGCTAGGTGGCGATGCTTCATGAAGAGCCGATGATAGCGCGGGAAGCTTGCGGCGCCGGAGGGTGTAGGGTGGCGGGTTTTCAAAAACGTAAAGTCGACTTTGCGTTTGGCCGGTCGCCATCGGCGATACCTACTCCCCCGGCGGCCCGACCGCGGTCCTATCGGAGGGGTTCTGCGCCGAAGTGACGTACGCTTGTCCTCGATGTTGCCTCGAAGTGCTTCGCTGTGCGTCTGTTTGATCCTGTGGGGTTGCTCCGACGACGCGGCACCCGGCGGTGCGGGAGGTGGCGCCCCCACTGCCGGAAACAACACCGGCGGCGAGGCGGTCGGGGCGGGCTCGCAAGGCGGCGCCGCTGACGGCGGCGCGGGGCCGACTGGTGGTGCCGCGAGCGGCGGCGGCACGTCGCAAGGCGGCGCTCCGAGCTGCGGCGGGAAGACGCTGGGCGCTGGCGACACCGATTTCAGCTTCGACTTCGACGGCGCCACCCGCGAGTACCGCGTGCACGCTCCACCCGGCTACGACCCTGCTGTTGGCGCACCTGTCGTGCTCGTGTTTCACGGCTATCTCGAGTCGAACGACGACATCGAGAACATCACGCAGATGACACCGGAGGCGGACGCGCGCGGCTACATCGCGGTGTACCCGCAAGGCCTGTCGACCAGCTGGAATGCTGGGAATTGCTGCGGCTCGTCACAGCAGCTCGGGGTCGATGACGTCGGCTTCGTGAACGAGATGCTCGACCGCATCGAAGCCGACTATTGCGTCGACATCGACCGCGTCTTTTCAGCTGGCTTCTCCAACGGTGGCATCTTGTCGCACCGCCTGGCTTGCGAGATGGCAGACCGCATCGCCGCGATTGGCCCGGTGTCGGGACCCATCGGCGTCGAGCCATGCACGCCGTCGCGGCCCGTGCCGGTGCAGCACTTCCATGGCACCAGCGACTTCGTCGTCCCTTACAACGGCGGCGGCTTCACCGGCTTTACTTCGGTCGCGGATTCGATCACAGGCTGGGTCGAGCGCAACGGGTGTGCCACCACCCCGACAGTCTCCTTCGACATGGGAGATGCCACATGTGAGACCTACTCCAGCTGCACCGAGAACGCCGACGTGATCTTGTGCACACTGGAGGGCGGCGGGCATCAGTGGCCCGGCGGAGAATCGGCAGGCCCTGGCGGGACGATCAACATGGATATCTTCGCCAGCGAAGCGCTGCTCGACTTCTTCGATGCCCACCCGATGCCGTAACAAAACAAATTCCTAAGAAGACCGCCTCATCGGCGTCATGCCTCCAGATCGTTTCGATCCAAGTGGAACTTGGTGCGTCGAAGACGGTCACCATCACGGAGGCATGAATGTTCGAGACTAGGCGGCTCGTCGGTGCGGTTGTGGTCGTTGGCTTGGGTGGCGTCGCCGGTTGCGGCGACTTCAGCGCACCGGAGGCAGCCTGGAAAAAGCAGGCAGACACCGAGTCGGCCGCGTCCGCGAGCAGCGACTCTGCGCCCGGCCGAAACTTGCCGGAAGCCGAGTTTGGCTCGATGGCGACCATCGACGGCAAACACGCGTCGACGGCCTCGCCGCAGAGTCCGGGAGGCCTGGGTCTGCGAGGCGTGAGCCCGAGCGGTGCAGGCCGCGGAGACCAAAGCTACGGGCTTGGTGCGCCGACAAAATCCGAGGCCTTCAAAGCGCGGCGCGAGGTCGACAGCGACGAGCCTGCGCCCCTTCCGGTGATCGCCGCTCCGTTGGATCCCAACGGTCGCTTCGCTACCACGTACAGACCCGGTGGTGGCCACCTGGCAGCGTTCGAGTCCGCTGTGTCGGTGGGCATGGTCCCAGTTGCAGAGCGCGAGGTCGTGGGTGACCTCGGCGCGCGTTACGTCGCTGCAATCGAGGCGCCCAAGAAGGGTGCGCTGGCGTTCCAAACGGATCTCGAGCGCGGAAAAATGGCGCCGACCGGCGGCCCGGTACACTTGCGCTTCACCATCCGTTCGACGACAGACGCGTCGAAGGGTCGCCCGCCTGTCGCGGTTGTCGTGGTGCTCGACACCAGCGGCTCGATGCGAGGCGAGCTGATCAAGAGCGCGCGCTTCGCTGCGCAAAGCTTGGTCGACAAGCTCGAGCCCACCGACAACTTCTCGCTGGTGACCTTTGCGACCGAGGCCCAAGTGTTGATCCCGATGGGCAAGATCGGCGCTCGCAAAGAGCAGCTCAAGAAGACGATCGGCGATATTCGCGAGAGTGGCGGCACCAACATCGGCGGGGGGCTCGGGATGGGCTACGCCGAGCTCGCCAAGAGCAAGCTGTCGAGTGACGCGGTCAAAGTGACGATGCTGCTTTCGGACGGCCGCGCCACAGAAGGCATCACGGAGCGCAGCAAGCTCTCGCAGCTGGCCTTGAACGCATTCCAAGACGGCATCCAGACAAGCTCGTTCGGGCTCGGCACCGACTACGACGGCCCACTGATGAGCCAAGTCGCGAACGATGGAGCCGGCGGCTACTACTACTTGAAGACTGGCGAGCAGATCGCAGCCGCGCTGTCGACCGAGCTCGACAAGCGCCTCGACCCGGTCGCGACAGCGCTGGAAGTGCGCGTGCGGCTGAAGCCCGGCGCCGAGCTGCTGGACGTGTACGGCTCGCGCCGCCTCGGTGGCGAAGAGGCCGCGCGCATCCGCAAGATCGAAATCGCACAAGACGAGCAGGCGCTCTCGCGCGACAAGATCAAGACCAACCGCCAAGACGACACCGCCGGCGGCATGCGTTTTTTCATCCCGGCATTCGCGCGCGACGACTCACACACCCTCTTGCTCAAGCTGAAGCTGCCCGAGTCGGTTTCGGCAAAAGACATCGCCACGGTCGAGGTGAAGTACAAAGACAGGCTCACCAAGAAGAACGTCAGCGACGAGATGGTCATCAAAGCCGACTACGCGAACAGCGACGCAGAGAGCACCCGCAGCATCAACACCAGTGTGCAGAAGACAGTGCAGGGCTTTCTCGCGGGCCAGACGTTGATGACCGCGTCGCGCCTGATCGCCGAGGGGCAAAAGCAGAAAGCTGCACAGCTGTTGGCCGAGCGTGAAGAGCTGCTGGTGCAAGCGTCGCTCAGCCTCGGCGAGCCATTGTTCATGGCCGACGTGAAGCGTCTCGCGCGGCTGCGTACTCACATCGACAGCAAGGGGCCGCTCGCTGAGCCGCTGGTTCTGGCGATGATGATGGAGACCGCCGGCAACGTTCACATGCGCTGATCGATCCCCCGATGACCTTCTTCAAGCTCGATTTGGCTCAGCCTGCACGGCACGTCGATGTGGCGCCCGGGGGAGAGATTCGCTTCAAAGGCAGCTTCATATCGACTGACGGGTCGACCATCGACGCAGCCACGACCTCCTGGCCGGATGCAGAACATCCAGGCGTCGACGCCGGCGGCTTCGTCGACTTCGAAGGTGGCGGCTTCCACCTCTCATCGCGCGACCCGACGACACACGAGGTCGTGGCTGTGGCGACGGGCGCCCCCGCGCCGCTCTGCCAGGCGGCTGGAGTTGCATCGCCCTGCGTGGCGCTGCGCTTGGGCCCGCTCGCCAGGACGCGGCTACTCACGCGCGACGAGCTCCGCACATCGCTGCGAGGTGACATCACGATCGAGCATGTGTCACCGCCGCCCCCGCCCGCGAAAGCGCCGCTCCAAGAGGCAGCGGAGAGCCCGCTTGCGTTGGCGCTGCTAGCCGCTCTACTCGCGACAGTGGCGGTCAGCTCGGTGTGGCTCTTTCGGCGGCGCGCACGCCTGAGCCCAGCCGGTCAGCTCAAGCTATTGGTGAGCCGCGTTCAGCGAAAATTGCGCACGGCCGACGCTGCCCTGGCCGCCACATTGAACCCAGTCGTCAAGAAAGCGCTGCGAGCCGTCGAGCAGAAGCAGATCGCGCCGTCGAGCCCCCAAGCCGCCCGCATTCGCGAGGCGCTCGACCGCGTCGAGATGTGTCTCGACCAAACAGCGTCGCGCACGCGCGAGGCTCGCTCACGCGAAGTCGCCGACGAGCTGCTCTTCGAGATGCAGAGCGCGCTCGACGCCGCCACCGAGACGGCATCTCTCTAAGCTCAGTAGGGTCCTTGCCCACCTGGCGGGCCATAACCGCCACCAGGCGGAGGACCACCATAACCGCCAGGCGGCGGCCCATAACCGCCAGCAGGCGGAGGGCCACCATAACCGCCACCCGGCGGAGGACCACCATACCCGCCACCAGGGGGAGGGCCACCATAACCGCCACCCGGCGGAGGGCCACCATAACCGCCACCAGGGGGAGGGCCACCATAACCGCCACCCGGCGGAGGACCACCATAACCGCCACCCGGCGGAGGACCACCATAACCGCCGCCCGGCGGAGGACCCCAGCCGCCGCCCATTCCGGGAGGCCCGCCGTACCCCGCAAATTGGTTGCCATTGCCGGGTGTACCGGTGAGCCGCACGTAGATCAGCGCGGCGCCGACCTCCATGATCGGAATCGCGACCAGTAGCCCCACGCAGCACGCAATGAAACCTGCAATGATGAGCAAGAAGGCGAGCACCCAGAACAGGAAAATCTGAACCTTTTGACCTTTGGTCGCGCTGAAGCTCGCTTTGATCGCATCGATCGGATTCATTTTTTGATCGACGACGAAGTACGAGGCCTGAGACAGCGCCAACGAGATGTAGATCGCGGGCGGAATCAACATCAGCTGAACCAGCACGAAGGTCAGGCCCCCGCCGAAGATGTGCGGTCCGATCATTCCCATCGGCCCCAAGAGCTTTGCTACCCAGGCGAGCGCGCCCAGCAGCAACAGCGGCAAGAAGCTCGCGCCCCCGCTGAAGAGGTCCCCGAAGCTGACTTGTTCGCCGCGCGCCGCCGCGAGGCTCTGCTTGATGAAGCCGGCAGCAAAGAAGGTCTGCACCACACCCATCAACGCTGCCTTCACAGTCGTCATCGCGAGCGGCTGTTGCTGCATGCGTTCGAGCTGCTCTTGCAGGCGCTGGAGGTTCTGGAAGTCGAAGTTCCTGACAGAAGCGATGCCCAAGACGCTCGAGAGGAGCGAATCGAGCACGATCACGATGATGAGATAGACCACCAACGCGCCGATCAGCGGACCAGCCTGACTTTTGACGGCCGTCCAGCCCTGACCAATGGCCTCGGTCGCCTCCCACTGCATCGGCCCGCTGCCTTGCGGCCCTGCACCATGTGGGAGCGGCCCCTGTTGTTGGGTGGCGGGACCACCGCCCGGCGCTGCATACGGGTTGAACGACATCGGGCCGGAGGTTAGCAGAGCCTTTGAGCCGTCGCGCAATCTCGAAGGTGGTACCAATTCCTCCGTGCCAGGCGCAGATCCAATCTTGTTTGTTGGTTCAACCTCCGGTTGAATGGTCGGGTGACGGTCGAGCTCAACATCGATCTCGGTGAGCTTCCGGACGAGGCTGAGGAGCTCTACGAGATCGCCACGACCGTGAACATCGCCTGTGGCGGCCACGCAGGTGACGCGACGTCGATGAAGCGCGCAGTGATGCTGGCGGCTCGCTACAACGCGAAGGTCGCCGCCCACCCGTCCTATCCGGACGTCAGCGGCTTCGGTCGCAGAACGCGCTTCGCCAGCCCCGAGGTGACGCGCGACGCGGTCGCCCTGCAATGCACCAAGCTGCATGCGATCGCCGACGCCGCGGGGCTCGATGTGCGAGCGATCAAGCCGCACGGCGCGCTTTATCACGACGCCTCGAACGACGCGGACTACGCAGCGGCGCTGATAGACGGTTGTCTGCGCGCGATGCCGGAGCTCGCCCTCGTGGTCGGCTTTCCCAACACGGCGCTGGGAGACATCGTCGAAGCCCGCGGCATCGGCTTCGTGCGCGAAGGTTTCGCCGATCGTCGTTACGACGAGCACTGGCAGCTCTTACCGCGCAGCCGACCGGACGCGGTTCTCACCGACATCGAGAGCTGCGTGACGCAGGCGCTCTCGCTCGCGCGGATGGGTCGCATCGAAACCATCTGCGTGCACGGCGACACCCCAAACGCGCTGGTGATCGGCCGAGCCGTGAGGCAGGCACTCGAAGCCGAGGGTTTGCTCGTTGGCGCCCACTGACCCCGAGATTGAAGCAACCGACGGCGTGGTATGGGTGACCCCGGCGCCCGCCGCTGGGTTCCTCGCGCAAGCCGAGGCGATCGAACGATTGCGCATCGGCCTCTCGGCTGCAGCCGAGAGCGTGGGGTGTGACGCGGACATCGTCGCTGGCGGCAAAAGCTTGCTCGCGCTCGGTCTCACGGCGCGTGCTCTCGACGCGTTCCGCCTGCAGCCGGCAGGCGAGCTGCCGCGCGAGCGCCAGCGCCACGTATTCGAAGTCCGTTACGACGGTCCGGATTTGGAGACGGCGGCGAGCGCGCTCGGCCTTCGCCCAGAAGCGCTCGTGCGTCGCCACCAAGCGGGCTCGTACACGGCGCTGTTGACGGGCTTTCTACCTGGGTTTGCGTATCTTGGGGGTCTAGACGAGACACTTGCGCTGCCGCGACTACCCAAGCCTCGAGCGCGAGTTCCCGTGGGTGCAGTCGCGATCGCCGGGCTCCTCACCGCTGCGTATCCGTTCGCGTCGCCTGGTGGTTGGAACCTGATCGGTCGGCTCTCGCCGGAGCTGCTGTTCGACGTACAGCGTCGGCCACTCAGCACGATCCACGCGCTCGATGAAGTGCGCTTCGTCGAGCGCGAGACCCCCTGGCCGGAGCCGAGCGCCGCTCGCGTGAGCCCTTCGAGATCGCAAGGTGCCCTCATGATCGAAGCGGTGGTCGGTCTCGCCACGATCCAAGATCTCGGGCGCTTCGGCCAGCGCGCCGAGGCAGTTCCATGGAGCGGCCCGCTCGACGAAGAAACGCACGTCGCCGCCAATCTCGCTGTCGGAAACGACAGCCACGCCGCTGCCATCGAGCTCGTCGGTGGCAAGCTCAGTTTCGTCGCCGCAAAGCGGCTGTCGGTGAGCATCGACGGTTCGGCTGCGCGGACGCTGCGCTCGGGCGAGCGGCTCTCGGTGAGCGTGGGGGACAAACTGACGCGAACCATCGCAATCGCCGGCGGCGTCGAGGTGCCGCTGGTGCTCGGCTCGCGATCGACCTTGCTGCTCGCGGGGCTCGGGGGCTTCGACGGTCGGCCACTGCGTGTGGGCGACTGGCTCGAGGTGGGGCACGAGATCGTGGCAGCGCCGCTTTCTACGAAGCCTCCCGCTACATCGGACCGAAGCCGAGTGGCTGTGCTTTGCGTCGAGCGCGCGCGCAACGACACGCGGCTCTCGAGCGACGCGTTCGAGCGCTTACTCGACGCGCACGTAACCATCTCGGCGGCACGCGATCGAGTCGGGACCCGCTTCGATGGCGATCGGCTGCCCGCAAGGCAAGCCGATGACGCCCTGCCGGAACCAGTTGTGGTCGGCTCGATTCAGGTGACGACGGACGGAACGCTGATCGCGCTGGGACCCGATTCCGCCGTCACGGGCGGCTACCCGGTGGTCGCAGTCTTGGATCGAGCGTCACGCTCGCTGCTCGGCAGGCTCAGGCCCGGCCAGGCAGTTCGTTTTCGCGCGGCTTGAGCCCGTCGTCTTCATACAGAAACGCCGAGCAGATGGAACGCGACAATCTCGCGAAGCCAAAGCTCAGCGAGTCAGCACGCTCTTGAAACCAAGAAAGCAAAAAGAGAAGAGATGGACTGAAGCAGGAGCGCTCACGTCGAGAGTCGACGTGAGTGACCCCTGCTTCGATCCGTCAGCTGATCAGAGACAGGCAGTCGTGCACTCGCCGTAGGTGGCAAGGGCATCGAGATCCGTGCCGTCGAGGGCGGCGCAAGGGACGTTCTCGATGCAGGGGGTGAGGCATTCAGCGAGCGTGGCAAGCTCGTCGGTGCACTCGCCGCCGTCGTCGCTGCTGCCGTCTGCCGGCACATCAATGCTGCACTCTTCGAACTTCGCCGTGGCTGCGTCTGCGTAGTCGTCGCAGGCGTTGCCGCAACCCTGAGCGAAAGCAGCGAGAGCGAGGACCGAGGACACAACCAAAACCTTACGAAACTCCATTAGAACCTCCAGTGACGATCAGTGAGTCGGTGCGGGGCGGCAGCATAACCAGAATGCCTGCCCTGTACCAAGCTTGTGTAGTGAAACTGCTGCAGCGTGAGTGTCAGTGCCCCCCAAATACGGGGCTACGTTTTTCTGCGAAGGCCTTCAGGGCCTCCAGTCGGTCGAGTGAGCGCAATGTCTCATCGTAATGAACTCGCTCAAGGGCCAAACCGTGCTCCAACGTCACGTCGAACGAGACGTCTGTGGAGGCCAAAGCGGCTCGCTGTGCGATGGGTGCACCGTTCGAAATTGGTTCGGCCCACGCAATAGCGTCGTCGACCACAGAGACGCCCACCGGGCTCACTCGATTCACGAGCCCCCAACTGAGCGCAATATCAGCAGTAATCGACCGGCCAAGCAGAATCATTTCCTTTGCCCGGGCTTCGCCTACTACGCGTGGCAGCCGCTGGGTACCCCCCGCGCCAGGAATGATTCCCAATGTTGTTTCGGGCAAGCCGAGCAACACGTGAGGCGCCGCCACTCTTAGGTCGCAAAGTAGTGCAATTTCAAGCCCCCCGCCAAATGCGCTGCCGTTCAGGGCGGCGATCACCGGCTTCGGGCTGTGATCGAGCGCGGAGAGCTCGCTGCGGTAGAGGCCCACCTGAACCCGCACATCTTCATTCGTGAAGCCCTGGCGCTCTTTTAGGTCCGCGCCGGCACAGAAAACTTTTTCTCCGCTGCCTGTGAGCACGATCACGCGAATTTCGGGGTCGGAGACGAGCTCACGACCGAGCCGCCCGAGCTCTTGCAGCGCGAAACGAGAGAGCGCATTCCGCCGATCAGGACGATCGAGCGTGAGAACGCCCACGCGCCCCCGTCGTTCGATGCGTACCGGAATGTCATCGGAAGCCATACTCGAGCGCCCATCTAGCACAAAAATCGGCCTGCCAAGCAGGACTTGACCTGTGCTTCGCCAGTTATTTTCGAGAGGGCAGGCCGATTTCATTGTTTCTCGTTCAACCTCCGGTTGAAACCGTCCGCGCAAGATCACTTCTTCCGCACGTCTTTGCGCGCTTCCAGCGATTCCCAGCGGGAATACAGCTCGGCCAGGGAGCGAGTGGCAGTTTCGTGCTCGACACGCAGGGGCGCAACTTCAGCGCCTCGCCCCGCATACAAGCTCGGATCGGCGAGCTTCGTGTCCAGCGCTGCGAGCGCTGCTTCGACAGCGGCGATCACATCCAAGATACCGTCGAGCTCTTTGCGCTCGGCGAATGTCAGCGGCTTCAGTGTCGGCTCCTGAAGGCCCGCAGGAGAAGTGCTGGGGCCTTGGTTCGTCTTCTCGGTGGGCTTGTCGCTGGGCCTGTCACTGCGCCCACTGCGCGCGTCTGTGCGACGTTGTCGCTCTGCCTCTGCGCGCAGCCTTCGATAGCTCTCGAAGTTGCCCGGGTAGAGCAGCACACGCGCGTCGTCTTCGAACGCCAGAATGGCGGTCGCGATCTGATCCAAAAATGCGCGGTCGTGCGAGACGACCAACGCGCAGCCGGGCCAGCCCTCGAGCAGCTCTTCGAGCGCGGCCAGCGTCGACGTGTCGAGATCGTTGGTCGGCTCGTCGAGCAGCAGCACGTTTGCGCCGTCTTTCAAGATCCTGGCGAGCGAAACGCGCGCGCGTTCGCCACCGGAGAGGCTCGACGCGAGGCGCCGTTGCGCGTGGGCGTCGAAACCGAAGTGTTCGAGATACTGGCGCAGCGTCACGGTTCTCTCGCCGAGGTCTGCGTTGCCGCCGCCGGTTCGCTCGGCGCCCTCGAAGCCGGCGACGTTGTCGAACACGCTCCACGTCTCGATGATGCCTTCACGCGCCTGATCGACGACGGCGATGCGGGTGTTGAGGCCGACGTTGATGCTGCCCTCGACTGGGTCGGTTTGCTTCAAGATGGCGCGCAAGAGCGACGTCTTGCCGGCGCCGTTTTTGCCGACGATGCCGATGCGATCACCAGCGCACATGCGCAGTGTCAGATCGTTCACCAAGCGGCGGCCAGGCACCTCCAAGCTGATGCGATCGAGCTCGAGGATCGTCTTGCCGAGCCGTGCCGCCTTGGCGCCGACCTCGCTGAAAGAGACACGTTCATCGCGCCGTATCGGGTCGGCCGCGATCAGGTCTTCTGCTCGATGAATGCGCGCCTTTTGTTTGGTGCTGCGGGCTTGGGCGCCACGCCGCAGCCAGGCTGTCTCTCGCCGCAACAAATTCTGCCGGTTGCTCTCGACACGCGCTTCGTGCTCCAGCATCGTCGTCTTCTGCTCGACGTATGCGGTGTAGCCGCCGGAGAACTCGTTGAGCTTGCCGTGCTCGAGCTCGAGCACGCGATCGCACACAGCATCGAGGAAGTAGCGATCATGCGTAACGACCAGCACGGCTCCTGGGAATTCGTTGGCGATGTGCTCTTCGAGCCAGGCGATGGTGTCGGTGTCGAGATGGTTGGTCGGCTCATCGAGGATGGCCAAGTCGGGCCGCGCGACCAAGAGCCGCGCGAGGGCGACGCGCCTGTGCTCGCCACCGCTCATCGACCCGACCGGGCGATCGAGATCGACGAGACCGACGCGTGCACACACGTCTTCGACCAAGTGATCGACACCCCAGCCCCCCAGGCGCTCGAACGCCTCGGCAAGCTCGGTGTGCTCGGCCAGCAACGCTTCGTCGCTCGAGCGCGTCTCCAGCTCGAGCCCGACCGCGTCGTAGCGGGCTTTCGTATCGACCCATGCGCTGAGGCCCTCTCGCACCAGCACACGCGGCGTTTCTTTCGGATCGAGCACCGGCATTTGATCGAGCACCATCACCCGCGCGCCACGTCGGCGCTCGACAGCGCCGTGGTCTGCAGGCTCGAGCCCGGCGAGCACGCGCATCAAGGTGGACTTGCCGGCGCCGTTGTCGCCAAGCAAACCCACACACTCACCGCGCACGATGGTGAGCGCGAGGTTCTCGAAGAGCGAACGCGCGCCGTATGCTTTTGCGAGCCCGCGCGCGCTGAGAACCGGCATTCTTGGGAAGTGAGCTCAGCTGGGAGTGAACAGAGCGCTACTGCGAGCAGTTCGCGTTGATACAGGCGGAAAACTCTTCGCCGCACTCGGATTGGATGCAGCCGAAGTCGCCGCCACAAATGGGCAGCGCCGAGACGGCACAATTGAGAACCTGGTCGACGAAGAACTGGACGTCGGCACAACCGAGCGCCACACAATTGGCGACGCAGGTGATGCTGAACGCTGGCGGGTCTTGCATGATGTCGATGCAAGCGAAGGCGCAGGTGACGATCTCGAGGCAGCCGATCGGCTCACATTGGCCGCAGTCTGCCGGGCAGATGCCGCAAGTCTCGAAGTCTTCACACTGGCCGTTGGGGCACACCGAGCAAACACCGCAGTCGGCCTGGCATGACGCGCACGTCTCGCCGTTGTTACACAGGCCGTCAGGGCAGCCTGGACACTGGCCGCAGTCGTCGGGGCAGGTGAAGCAGTCTTCGTTCATCGGATTGCAGACGCCGTTGCCGCACGACTCGCAAATTCCGCAGTCGGGGGCGCAATTCAGGCAGTCTTCGCCGTCTTCACAGAAGCCATTGCCGCAGTTGACGCATACGCCGCAGTCGCTTGGGCAGCTGTTGCACGACTCGGTCGCCTCGCAGTTGTCGTTGCCGCACGTCTCGCACAAACCACAGTCGATCGCGCAGCTGGCGCATGTCTCCGATGCGTCGCACACGACGTCGCCACAGTTTTCGCACTGCCCGCAGTCTTGCACGCAGACAGCGCAATTTTCGCCGCTGTCACATGCGCCGTTGCCGCAGTCTTCGCAAACGCCGCAGTCGACGGGGCAGTTGGAGCAGGCCTCGCTGCCGTCACAGGCGCCGTTGCCGCAGCCGGCGCAGAAGCCGCAGTCGACCGGGCATGTGTCGCAGGCTTCGCCGTCGCCGGACTGGCAGATGGCATCGCCACAATTTACCGTGGAAGAGTCGCCAGGCCCGAGCAGCGGGCCGGAGCGGCCACAGCCGAGCACCAGGTAGCCACCGAGAATGCTGGCGGTCGCGAGAGCAAACAGGCCTGAAGCCCCGCGGACCAACAATGAAGAAAGAGAAATGCGCATGGGCGGCCTCGAAGTTCGGCGCGATAGGTACCACGGCCGCGATCGGAAGGCAGCGGCCCGAAACGACAGCACAAAGAAAAACAAAAGAAAAAAGGCGGCGCTCTCGCGGCTGGTGCCCGATAGGACCCACTCGCGAAAACGACCGCCTTCGGGAGGTCTGCCGCGTCAGCAGCAGACTGCCTGCCTCACTTGGCGGCGCTGTCGGCCGGGGCTGCGGTGTCGGCGGGGGCCGCGGTGTCGGCCGGCATGGCCTCGGCCGAAGCGGTGGCTTCTGCCGTGGTGCTGGGGTCAGCGGCGTCCTTCTTGTCACCGCCGCAGGCGGCGATGGCGAGGGCGAGAACGGCGAAACCAAAAACGATCTTGTTCATGGGGAGCTCCTAAAGGCGCCTGGGCGCCGAAGAAAAAAGACGACCCGATGAGGATCGCCGGCGGAAATCAGAGGGCCAACCGAGGTCTTTGGCAAAGAAACCAAGAACCGAGAGTTGACCTCTTCCTTCGCTTGGTTTCCCTGGGACGCACGGGCTTTCGAAAGCGGCTCACAGAGCTCCCGAGACCCCTTAAGATCTCGACTGATGCGGTCGACATCTCGCTTGTTGGTCATGCTTCTGCTCGGGGCCGCCAGCGCGTTTCTACCTGGGGGTTGCGCCGAAGAAACCATCGACCCTCAAATCGGCACCGCGCACATCGAGCGGGCCCGAGGGTGCAATCCACTCGGCGTCACCGACGCCTGCCTGTTTCCTTTCCCGAGCTCATTTCATGAAGTGACGGCGCCAGAGAGCATCACGGGCGTTCGGCTGAACATCGACCAAGCGCTGCTTCCGTTCGGAGGCAGCCCAGAGCTCGACCCCGCCCCTTACAACTTGGCGGACGGCGTGTCGCCGGTGAACCCGGTCTTGCTGCACTTTGGTGTCGACATCGACACCACCGGGCACGCCACTTACCAAGCCCCCGAGCTTTCGCTCGAGCCAAGCGCGGTCGTCTCGCTGATCGACATGGTCGACGGCAAGCGCATCCTCTCTTTCGTCGAGATGGACGCCAACAAGAAGGAGGGTTTCGATGGTCGCTACGCCTTCATCGTCCGCCCGATCGAGCCGATGGAGATGGGCCATCGCCACGCTGTGTTGATCCGGCGGGGGCTCGCCGACGTCGCTGGCAACGTGCTCGCCCCAACGGCCGCGTTCGAGGCATTGCGGGATGGCGTCCCGACCGACAACGACGACGTGGAAGCCATCCGAGAACGCACCGTGGCCGTGCTCGACTTTGCCGAGACGCAGGGCATCGCCCGCGCAGACTTGCTGACCGCCTTCGACTTCCAAGTCGCCAGCAAAGAGTGGCTGCTCGGTCCGGTGCTCAGCATGCGCGAAGAGGCCCTGACTGCCTCGGCGTCGGGCGAGCTCGGTTACGCCATCGAAGAGATCCAAGAAAATCCGAATCCAGACATCGCGAAGATCGTCTTCGGCACCTTCGAGGTGCCGACCTACGTCGACAAAGAAAAGAACGAGAGCATGAGCTTCGAAGGCGACCACAAGCCTGTACGGCTCGCCTCGAATCGAAGCTACCCATTCACGCTGCTGGTGCCCAAGCGCGCCGAGACCGACGGGCCCTTGCCGCTGGTGGTGCTCGGGCACGGCATCTTCGGCAACGGTCGCGACTTCTTGACCGGCGGCGGAGACGGCGCTGCCATTCAAGCGCTCTCGAACGAGATGGGCGCGATCGTGATCGCCACCGACTGGATCGGCCTCTCCAGCAACGATTTACCGAACATCGCGGGCATCGTCGCCCCCAACCTGAACAACGTGACGCTGATCACCGACCAGCTACAGCAAGCGCTGATCAACGCGCTGGTGCTGACCAAGCTGGGCAAGGGTGAGCTCGCCGACGACGCAGCGCTCAAGGTCGCCGCCAACAGCTTGGTCGACGACAGCCAGATCTTCTACTGGGGCGCGAGCTTGGGGGGCATTCAAGGCTCGTCGTTCATCTCACTGTCACCCGACATCGCGCGCGCCGCGTTTGGTGTGCCCGGCGCGGCGTGGACCACGATGCTCACGCGCTCGATCGTATTTCCGCCTGTGAAGACCCTGTTGGAGGGCCGCTACCCGGACCCGCTCGATCTCGCGTTTCTCACCACCATGGTGCAGCTCGCGTTCGACTACTCGGACCCGGCCAACATGACGCGGCTGATGTTCAAAGAGCCGCTGCCCGACGCGCCAGCCAATCGTGTGGTGGTGCTCCAAGAAGCGATCGGCGACTCACAAGTTCCGAACCTCGTCACCGACATCTTGGCGCGCGCGATGGGCATCAAGGTGGCGACGCCGAACGTGTATCAGCCCTTCGGCATCGAGACGGTGACGCTGCCGTCGACCGAGAGCTGCGTCGTACAGTTCCAGATGGAGGGCTGGGACGACCCCTTTCCGCCCGAGACGAACATGCCGCCCTCGGAAGAGAACGACGTGCACCACGACATGAACTTCTTGCCGAACGCCCAAACACAGATCGGCGCGCTGTTTTTCACCGGCAAGATCATCAACGTTTGTGACGGCACTTGCGACCCGGATTGAGCCGAACGCCAGCGACAGGCGACGGCAGCGGGTGAGCGCTTTGCAGGTTTGCGACTGGACATAATTGATGACCAGTCATAAATTGTGTCTGGTGAAACAGATCGCGGCCGCGAAGTTCAAAGAGCAGTGCTTGGCCCTACTCGATGACGTCGATGACGACGGCATCGTGATCACCAAGCACGGCCGACCCGTCGCAAAGCTCATCCCCATCCGGGCAGAGTCCGCGGACCTCATCGGCTCGCTGAAGGGCAAGCTCGAGATCAAGGGCAACATCATGTCGAGCGACGTCCGCTGGCATGCTGAATCTTGACACCCACGTCCTGCTTCACGCGGTGGCAGGCAAGCTCACCGCGCGCGAAGAGAAGCTCTTGCGTTCCGACCGCTGGAGCATCTCTGCCATCGTGCTCTGGGAGATCGCGAAGCTCGCAGAGCTCGGTCGGCTCGCTACAGACCTCGATGATCCGGACGTCGCGCGGGTGCTCGCCTCACTCAAGATCTGGCCGCTGACCGCGGAGATCGCGCTCGCGAGCACGCGGCTGGACGTGACCAGCGACCCGGCCGACGAGATCATTGCGGCGACGAGCCTGGTGCATCACGTCCCGCTCGTCACCCGCGACAGCAAGCTACGCAAGTCGCGCATCGTTCCCCTCGCATAGCGCCGAGGCGACGCGCACGGCCGGGTAAGGTCGGCATCCGACCCCGGCGCCGCGGCCTGGCTCGTCTCTTCCAACATGATCGCGGCGGCGGCGAGCCAACGCTCGTGCAGGTGATCGGCGCCGACCTCGCCGCCCCGCCGGCTGACGTCGCGGCGCCCCGGTAAGCCGATCAGCGCGCCGTCACCCTACTCGGCCGTCCGCTCGAAGGTCACGCCGAGATCGGCGCCCTCGTCGCTCATGCGACGGCTGACCAGAAACGGCGCGCCCACGCCGCTCTCGAACATGCGCTCGAGGCCGACCTGTGCCTGACTCGAGGAGAGCTCGCCGTCCGCGCTGAGGTCGACTTGAAACCCCATGTACGAGAGGTCTCCGCTCTCGATGGGTGCGTCACCGAAGTCGACGCTTCCGTCGTAGACGTTGCCGGAGACGGCGAAGTCCCCCTGCGAGGTCGGCACGACATCCCAGCCGAACGTGAACGACGCCTCACCGAAGGCGCCGGCCTCGCCGAGCTCGCCCGCAGCCGAGAACGTCCCCACGAGCAAGCGCATTCCTGGGCCGATCGAGCTGGCCGCGAGCGAGCCATCGCCGAGATCGATCTCGCCCCAGAAGCTCGCGATCAGCGCGACCTCGCCATCGTCGTCAATCGCCGCTGTCGCCACGTAGGGCGAGAAGCCCGTCTCGGCGAACGTCCGCAACCAGCGCAGGCTGCCCTGGCGGTCGACGACGAAGAGCGCGAGATCGCAGGTCGGGTAACCATTGCCATCCGGTGTCTCGTCTTGCTTCGCGACAAGCTGGTCGGCGATGGTGAATTGTGAGCCGGTGCAGCCGACGAGCACGGTGAGCTCGCCCCGCGTCGCACCGCCCATCAGGCCGACATCGCCGGCAGCCAGCTCACGTGTCGTGCTCGCGCCGCTCGCCCCGTCGAACGATATCTCCTCGAGCACGCCCGCGGCGACGAAATAGGACACGCTGCCGTCATCGCGCAGCGCGCCGTGCGAAGGAAAGCCGGGCAAGCGAGCCGCCCAGCGCAGCTCTCCCGCCGCGCTGAGCGCGATCACATAGTCTCCGCTGCCCTGCAGCACTTCCACGCCGTCGAGGAGCAGCGTGCCCTGACTGCTGCCGTTGACCCAGATGTTGCCCACGGCATCCGCGAGCACTCCATGCGCGTAGGAGACCTCATCGGCGCCGTCCGCAAGCGTGCGACGCCAGCTGACAGCGCCGCTCGCGTCGAGGCGCGCCACCCAGCCGGTCCACGTCGCCTCGTACGGCAGCGCGCCACCCACATCGACGTCGCCTCCGTACGAGCCGACGACGATCGACGAGCATTCCGGCCCGCTCGCCGCGCCGAGCACGTCGAGCGCGCTGTTCACGCCGGGTTTGTCGAAGTCAACGCGGAGCGCGGGGCATCCGCTGGGCTCGCTCGGATCGGAAGGATCGTCGTGCGGCTGCCGGTCCACGCGCACCGTGGAGCACCCGACCGCGAGGGTCACCAGCTGCAAACCAAGCAAACGTTGCCAACTCATGCACGATACATAGCTCGACAGGCCGATTCGGGATCTTAATCGGCCTTAATCGTGGCAGCTGCGACGGCCGACCGTCGTCGAGCCGCCTCGAGCTGGGCGCATGCAATCACTCTGGTCGACACTGGCACTTGTGCCGATCGCGTGCGCCGGCTTAGGGTGGCGGCCATGCTCTTAACCATCATTGACTCGCGCACCGGCCTTCGTCTTCAACCCGTGGCGCTGCTCGCCGTGCTCGCCCTCGTGGCCTGTGGTGACGACAACCCAACCGGCGGCAGCGGCGCCGGCGGCGCCGAGAACCCGGGCGGCTCGGGCCAGGGTGGCCAAGGCGGCATCGCAAGCGGGCCGGGGGGCAATGGCACGGGCGGCGCCCCGCAAGCTGGCGAGGCGCCGGGCGGCAACGCAGAGGGGGGCGCCGCAGAAGGCGGCAACGCACAGGGTGGCAACTCGCAGGGCGGGAGCGCACAAGGCGGCAACGCAGAAGGGGGTCAGGGCGGCGGCAGCGGCACGCTGAGCATCGCCGACCTGTGCCAGACGGCATGTGGGTACCTGGCAGGCTGCTTCGGCGGAAACCCGGCCGACTGTACCGTTGAATGCAGCACCGACCTCGGCGATTGCAGCCCGACCCAGCTCGGCGAAGTCGACAGCTGTAACCAAGCCGCCATGAATGACTGCGACCTGGTGAACGACTTCACCGACTGTCTCGAAGCTGTCGCCTGCGCCGGCGGCGCCTAGTGGCGGGATCCAACATGCGCCTTACAGCAATTTTTCTCCTGGGTTGTGCGCTCCTCGCATGCGATGCAAGCACGAAGAAGCAGAAGAAGGCTTCGTCGGATGACGACGACGAGCCTCGCAAGCCAAAGGCCTCGCAGACCTCCATCGCGAGCGCGGGCAAGGCCGCCAAGCTCGACGAGTACACGATCAAAGGCATCCAGTTCGTCTACTTCAAGATCCCCGCTGGTCTCTCGCGCGAGCAGCTGATCGAGACCGCCCAGAAGCTCCACGAGCAAGAGCCCAAGGCACAGCTCGTCCTCGTCGACGACGACAGCAAGCTCAAGGCCTACGTCACCTACGCGCCAAGGCCATCAGTGGCCAGGGTGAGCTCAACGAGCCAGTCCCGCAAGAGTGGGCCGACAAGCACATCGTTGCCAACGTTCAGCTCTACATGAACGGGAAGTTCATGCTTTGCGAAGGGAACGGCTCGAAGGAGATTGCCGAGCTGAAGTGAAGGGCTCCGCGATCGAACAAGGAGACTCCCGCCGCGACCGCCTCGCCCCTGCGGTGGCAAACATCTCCAATCGACTCCGGCGGGTGAACGCTTTGGGTTGCGGTTTGGCCACATTGTTGTAGTCCGCCACGGCGTCCGCAGAGCCGGCCTCGGCGCCCTGCACCGACCCTGCACTGAAGGTCGCCGGCACCTTCGACGCCTCATGGAGGCAGGTGCGCGGGGCCATTGTGGCACTCGATGCAGCCCTGCCATAAACCTGTTCGCGGCTTCGGCCGAAACAGTCGCCGCCTTTTCCAGATAATGGCCGCGCTGGGCCGAGCCCTTCACGAGCACGATGGGAGGCTCGAATTGTCGACGAATTCGCGAAGTAGTGACAAAGGCACGAAGGGTTGGCCGTCGTCGGGCCAATCAGCGCGACACCCAGCAGCGATTTCAGTTTCTGCAGTTCGACGCCCTCGTAGCTATCCTCGGAGTGCCCGCTTCCGACCAGACCACATCGCGAACGCAACGAGACCAGCGAGCAAGCCGCCAAGAATCAACGACGATCCGATGGTGCCAAAACCGAGGCCTCCCTCGTCTGGCGACTTGGTGAGCACGTCGCCCATCGTGGCTCCGAAGGGGCGGGTGAGCACGAACGCCATCCAGAACAGCGCGACGCGCGAGATGCGCGTGAAGAGGGATGCGAGCACAACGAGAAGCAACAGCGCCGCGACAAGCAATGCGCCGCCCGCGAACCCGAGCCCTGAGCTGTGCGCGAGAAAGTCACCGAGTGCAGTCCCCAGCGTGTTGGAAATCAGGATCGCGGACCAGTAGAAGACCTCGGTGCGGCGAGACATGACCTGATCCACTGCCAGCGACTTGCCGGTGGCGCGCCACCCCGCAAAGGTGGCGCCAAGGACCGCGAGCAACAGCAGAGTGCCTCTGACGTACCCGAGCTCGAGCGTTCGGTCCATGAAGTCCGACATCGTGGTCCCGGCGGTGCTGGTCGACAGAATGACCCCCCAGTAGAGAGGAGGCCAGTAGCGATGCGCAGCCAATTGGATCGCCAGTGTGGCGAGAAAGAACCCCATCAAGATCAGCGAGCTCAGTCCGTAGCCCACGTTCAGGGTCATCGACAGCAAATCGCCTGCGGTCTCGCCCAGCGTAGTGGCACAGATCTTCATCACCCAGAACATGAAGGTGATTTCGGGAATCTTCTTCATGTGGGCGGGCAATAGTCATCGCGACTCAGATCGCGCTACAGGGATCTCCTGCTGCCATGGGCTTTGTGTGGATGCAATGCGTAGCAGGCTCCGTGGCTGCGGCCGTGAGGTGGTACAGCCGACAATTGAAGGTGTCGCCAGTGCTGTCGCCTGTGTCGAAGTCGTCCGACGACGAAGGTCCGGGGAAATCGGCGCATGCGGCGAGGCACTCAACGACTGTTGCGTATTGCTCGTCGGGCCCGGTGCAGGCGAGTGTCTCGAGGTTGCAGAATGCCTCGCAACCATCTCCGCAGATGCCACCAAGACCGCCATGAAGATCTCCGCCGCTCGGCCCGCCGTGAGCGCACTTGGTGTCGGCGGCGAGGTCGGTGAAGCCGAGCTGATAGAGCCGACAGCCGAGCGTATCGCCAGTCTGATCTGCGAGCGTGCCCGGGGGAAAGCTCGCACACACGGAGAGGCAGCTCGGGACATCGGCGTATTGCTGATTTCCCATGACACAGGCCTCCACTATTGTCGCACAGTAATGGTCGCACCCAAGCTCGGCGCCCCCGCCTTCGCCGCCGAGACCCGAGGCGCCTGAGCCGCCGCCGCCCTGGTCACCGCTGCCGCCACCGCCAGATGATCGGGATGAATCCGTGCAGCCAGCCAGCGAAGCAACCAGTATCAACGCGCCGATCGACGTCAGTCTCATCTTTCATCCCTCAGTCGTTCTTTGCGCCGTTCGAGATCCAGTCCTCGATGCGCGCGATGTCGCCGTCCTGGAAAACGAAATCCGAGTCCATTGGCATCTTGCCATTGCCCCCGGAGGTACGAAGAAATCGAAACAGCTTTGCATTGCTTGGTGCGTCCACATCGGCCGGTTTCACCAGACCCGAAAGGCCTGTTGTGGTCGTGAAGCATTCTTCGGCATCCGCGCAAAGCATGTTGCTGACGACGGCTCCCGGATCGCCCTTCGAGGAATGGCAGGCCGCATTGTCGCCACCGCAGCTGGCAGCGCCGGTAGGGGCGAAATAGTCCGTATAGATCGCGGCCCAGGTCGCCGGGCCTTCGATGGGCGCGACTGAGGCCCCGCCTGCCCCCGAGCTGTCGTTCGACGAGCAGCCCAGAACGAGGGCGAGTGTGGGCGCGAGAGTCTTCAGTTGCGCGAACCCTTTCATTGCTGGCACTGAAACGGGCCGCTCTCGATCGCCGGCAACGAATGAAGATACGTCGCAATGTCCGTCAGATCGGCTTCCAGCATGTCACCCATGCGGTGCGGCGCGCCGCCGCAGAGCGGTGTGCCGTCTTTGCTCGTGTTGGTCTTCATCGCGGCAACGATGTCGTCGACGGTCCAGCCCTGCAGCCCGCTGGCAGCTGGCGTGAGATTGGTCGAAGTAGACGGCGCGAGGTCGGAGCGCGACACATAGGTGCGCCCGCCGGCGAAAGCTTGGTCGAATTTGGGGTTTCCGGGAGAGATCTCCGGGGTGTGACAGTTCACACAGCCGACGGCGCTCAGGTACCTACCGCGCAGCGCCGACTCGAAGGCAGCGTCTTCCGCTGGTAGAGTCGATTGCGGGATCTGCGAATCAGTGATGGCGACAGCAGGCGGATAGGGATCGGGCAGAGTATCCGAAGCGACGACGTTCTCGTTCGGATCGAGCGAGCGCAGGTACAGGACGACAGACGCGAGGTCGGCCTCGCTCAGCAGCGCATATTCAGGATACGGCATGATCGGCCAAAGCGCGACGTCGACATCGTCTCGGCCTTGCGTAATGGCGGTGCGAACCATCTCGTCTGTCCATTCGCCAATGCCTTGCTCCGGCGACGACGTAAGATTCTCCGCGTACACCGAGACGATTTCTCCAGTGTCGGTCGTGAAATCGTAGGAGCGACTGCCGGCCAGGTATTTGCTCAGATCAGGGGCGCCGTTCTCGTCGGAGGGCGTGTGGCAGTGCCCGCAGACGAGCACTGTATCGACCAGATATTGGCCACGATCCGAAGTGCCTTGAGCGGCGCCGCCTGCGCCACCCGTCTCCGCACCGCCCGCATTCGACCCACCCGCCGCTGCGCCGCCGGCTGACCCGCTGTCGCCGCAGCCGGCCAACAGAAAAAGCACCAATGCACCAATGATTTCGCTCTTCATATCGCCTCGTTGAGTGGTTCGCATTTTCAGTTCACATGCCAGTGGGCGGGAGCGCGTCGAACCAATCGGCCAGCTGTTGGGTGCCGCTTTCATCGACCACATGGGTAACGATCGGGGGCATTTGATGCTCGCCGCGCAAGTGAGCTACCACCCAGGCTAGGCTGAGATCGTGCGAGCCGGGCGTGATCAACTTGGTGCCGGGAAAGGCCTGGACGTAGGTGGCCAGAATCACTTCAGCGTCGATGCCGGTCTGGTATGCGTCCGTCGTCTCCACGGTGCCCAGCGGCGAGCCTTTGGCTGGCCAAAATTCCTCCGCGCGTAGGCGCATGTGGAGCTGCGTGAATCCGGAGAGGCCGCGCGTCGAGTGGCACGCCATTCCACAGTTGGCGTGCATGTAGCCAAGGGCAGCAGCCGCCTTACCGGTGCTGTCCTCCGGCAGCTCGATGTCCATGTTGTCGGGCGAGTCGCTGAGCGCGCCGTCTGCAGACAGGCTCGATAGCGTCACCCCCTCGGCAGCTGGCAACGCGAGCGCGATTGCCTCTACACCGAGAAGCCGATCGGACCCACCGCCATGACACTTGTCGCAGGTGGGCGTTCCTGGGATCTCGTACCCGCCCGGCAAGAGCGTGGGCGTGTGGGAGCCATTGAGCGTCGCGTTGCTACCGTCGGCGTCCCAAATGTAGGTCGCATGCTCCCACTTGGTTGCGCTGCGCTTCCAGAGGAGGCGAGTCTCCACGAGAACGCCATCCAGCCGAAACTCCTTGAACGCCTTTGTCCCCACGGGGAACTTCCACGCGTCCATGTCTGCTGTATCAATCTGGGCGGCTGGCGGTAGCGTGAGATAGCGCTGCTTTTCAGCAGCGTCGCTCCAAAAGGTGACGCCAGGCGTGTACGCCACCGCCGCGGGGGCAATATGAGTCGGATCCCTATCTTCGTAGAGCCCCATGCAGAACACATCGGTCGGTGGACCCTCTGGTGGGTCCACACACGCGAGGCCCCCAGCGGTGCCACCCTCACCCTGCCCCCCGATGGGTCCTGCATCGGGAGGGAGGGCGTTGGTGTCGGTTATGCCATCGCAGGATGCGAGGACGATCGCGCAGAGGAGGAGGAGCTTCATTGCGATTGACAGAGCGAGATGTAATGCGCGCGGCGGCGGTCGACCATGAAGAGTCGATTAAGAGTCCCCAATGCATCGATCTCCGCTGCGAATGATGGGGTACGCTCCGAAGGGCCAACTACAGAACACCTGACGTTGAGAAACATGCTCGCCGCACCATGATCAGCCCAGCCGAGCATCGCCTTCGCGCGGGGGCCCGCTTCGCATGTCGTCCGCGATGACACGGCGATCACGCGGCTCATCGAGGCAGTCTTCTATCTGCCAGCCCTCACGGGCCGTGATGCCAATGGCGATGCGCTGCTCGACATGTTCGACTTCAACCGGAGGTTGAATCAGCAAACAAGATTCCTCCGTGCCCTCCGAGACAAAAAGCGCGCGGCAGCGCCCGCTCTGGATCTTCACTTGGCATGGAGGAATTTTCGTGTGCCAACAGCTGGGGTGTTCCGGCCGCACCGCACGGGGAGCTTGCGACCGGTGCGTGACAACTCGGCTACAGTTCACCTTCCGCGCGAGGCAGGTCCAACAAGAAGCACGCCCCACCCGCGGAGGAACGAGAGACCGAAAGCGTGCCTCGATGATGATCGACGATTCGCTTCGCGATCGAAAGCCCGAGCCCGAGGCCGTTGGCGTCTGACCCTTCGCGGCAGTTGGCCTGACGTCCTTGAATGCCGCGAACGAAGGCTGTGAAGATCCCCGCAGCATCTTCATCGTCAATGCCTGGACCGGTATCTTCTACCTGAATCAATGCGCGTTCTGAGTCTGGAGCTTCAATCGTGATGGTTACTCGACCGCCCGCAGGTGTGTAGCGCAGCGCGTTCGACAGCAGATTCGAGAGCACGATGCTCAGCGCGTCGGGGCTGATGCGAGCCCAGATCTCCTCGTCCTGAGCTTCGCGCGAGACGAGCGTGAGCTCGCAGGTGGCGGCTTGAATTGCAAATTTGGAGAGCAGTCCGTCGGCAACGATACGCACGCTGGCGCGGCTATCAGGCGTGGAAACGACGCCGTCGAGCCGCGCGAACTCGAACAGCGCTTCCACCACTCGGTTCAGACGTTGAAGCTCATCGAGCGACCGCTGGGCAGCGCGGCGCCACTCTTCCTGGGATCGGGGCCGGCGGAGCGCGACCTCGAGCTCGCTTTCGACCGCGGCGAGCGGAGTACGGATCTCATGAGACGCGCTTGCCGCGAACCGGGACACCGCACCGAAGCCTGACTCGAGGCGCTCGAATAGCGCATTCTGCGCGAGCACCAGCTCACGAAGCTCGTCGTCTTGGGTTGGCACCGGCAGGCGCCGTCGGAGATTCTGCGCGGTCATCTCCGTCGCAGCCCGGATGACGTCGGCGATAGGTGCAAGCGTTCTTCGCGTCAGCCAGAGCGAACCGCCGACCGCGATGCCCATGCCCACGGGCAGGGCCACGAGCAGCGCGACGATGACATCTCTACCGGCTTCCCAGTCGATTTGATCTCGTGACAACGCAGTCGGCTCGCCGAGCTCGCTGATCACCACCACGACGAACGCTACCAGGGCAAACAGAACCAGACTGATAGTGGTGGTCAACCAGGAACCGAAGGCGAAGCGGCCACTGAGGCTGCGAAGCACGAATCGCCTGCTCGTTCGCGGCACGCCGTCGTTCATTGCTCCGCGACCGCGCGCAATCGATATCCTGCACCGCGCACCGCTTCGAGCTTTGCGGACCCACCTGCAAGCTTGCGACGCAGATGGGCAACGTGCACGTCGACGATGTTGGTGCCGGGGTCGAACTCGTATCCGAACGCCTCTTTCAAGATTTCGCGTCGGCCAAGTGTCTCTCCGCGCCGGCGCAAGAAAAGCTCGAGGAGAGCGCGCTCGCGCGGGGAGAGCGCTACGGCGCGCCCGTCCACCAGGGCGTCAGCGCTACCTTGGGGCAAGTCGACCCCGGCGAAGGAGAGCGGCGCCCAGCGAGGTGCGGCCGCGCGTCGAAGCAACGCGCGTATGCGGGCGAGCAGCTCGGCGAATGCAAAGGGCTTCACGAGATAATCGTCGGCACCACGCTCGAGCGCGTCGACGCGAGAGCTGACCGCATCACGAGCCGTGAGCACCAGAATGGGGAGAGACAGCCCCTGGTCGCGCGTGCGTTGCAAGACCTCGGTGCCGTCGATATCTGGCAGGCCGAGGTCGAGGATGAGGCCGTCGAGGTCGCCACCTATTCGCTCGATCGCCGCCCTACCGCTAGTAGCGACCTCGACCTCAAAGCCCTCTTCCTGGAGGCCCTGCGCGATCGAATCCGCCAGGCGTCCAGTGTCTTCTACGAGCAGGAGCGAGGGCAAAGTGGGGCGGGGCATCTTGCGAGCGCGGCAGGTGAAGAGGTACCACACAGGGCCAGCTCGATCTCGTTTGGCCGCATCTGGCGCAAACCTTCATCGACGATCGAGAAAAAATCGAGGCTAGGGGCTCCCGACCGTCAGGGCAGGGCGCGACCGAGCTGCTAGCCTCATGCGCGATGCATAGGCAGCGCCGCTTCGCCTTGAGCCTATTTCTCGCTGTCATCGCCATTGGCGGCTGCCGCGAGAACGAAGCGACACGTCAGACGGAGGCGCAAGCAACCCAAGCAGCGCCTCCGGCCGACAGCGCGTCGCTGACGACGCTGCCACCGCAGCCGGTTACGCCCCCTGCCCCCCCTGCCACGCCGCGTCCGACTCTGCAGCCCCGAAGCGATCTACCGGGATTGCCGAATTTCGCGAAGGTGTCGGATGTGCTGTACCGCGGTGCCCAGCCGACGGCCGAGGGCTTTCGCGCGCTGAAGTCCATGGGTGTCAAGACGGTCGTCAGCTTGCGCATCCTCCACTCGGATCGCGAGCTGCTCGCTGGGACGGGGCTGCATTACCTGCGCATCAGCGCGAAGGCGTGGCACCCAGAGGATGAAGACGTCGCGCGCGTGCTCAAGATCATCGACCAGCCTGAAAATCAGCCGGTGTTCGTCCACTGCCACCACGGAGCAGATCGCACGGGGGCGATGGTCGCGGCATACCGAATCGTGAAGCAAGGCTGGACCCGAGAGGACGCTGCCGCCGAGCTACCCAACTTCGGCTACCACCCCGTTTGGACCCAGATCCGCGGCTATCTGGAACGTTTCGACCGTGACGCCATGCTGGTCACCGTCGCAAAAACGCCGACCCCCCTGCTCGACACTGTGCTCTAGGGCGAAATGGCTTCGAGCAGGGTAAGCGACCCGGCTGCAGCGCCCGTGATCGAAGCGCTCGATATCTCGGTCACGTTCGGAGAAGTGCTGGCGCTGGATGGCGTCAGCTTTTCGTTGCAAGCCGGGGAGATCGCCGTAGTCGAGGGCGTCTCCGGCTCCGGCAAGAGCACGCTGCTGCGCGCGCTCGCCGCGCTCGAGCCGCTGACGAGGGGGGTGCTGCGCCTGGGTGGCGTGGCCGCCAGCGCGCTTGCGCCATCGCTGTATCGGGCGGCGGTGGCATACATCGCGCAGCAGCCCGTGATGTTCGAGGGCAGCGTGGCGCAGAACCTCAGCGCTGGCCCGCTGCTTTGCGGCGCCGCGCTCGGTGACGCGCGTGCCCTAGACCTGCTGCAGCAAGTCGGGCTGCCAGTAACCTTCGCCAAGCGCAACGCGCGCGACCTCTCCGGCGGCGAAAAGCAGCGCGTCGCGATTGCGCGCGCGCTGGCCAACGACCCACGCGTGCTGCTCTTCGACGAGCCAACCTCGGCGCTCGACCCTGCGGCGGGCGAAGGCATCGTAGCGCTCGTACGTGCTTGTGCCGACCGGGGCCGCGCGGTTCTTGTGGTCACCCACATCCGTGAGCACGCGCGCTCGCTCGGCGGGTCACGCTACCTGTGCGCGGGCGGCAAGCTGAGCCGGGTCACGTGAGCTACCTCGACATCGAGCCTTGGCGTCTCCTGATTGTGTTCGCGCTGGTGCTCGTGAGCTCGCTGGTCGTGTCGTTGCGGGCTCGCCTAGGTCTGGCGCGTGAGCTGATTGTCGGCCTGTTGCGCGGCGCGGCGCAGCTCTTCGCAGTCGGCTATTTGCTCATCGTCATCTTCGAGCAAGAGGGGCCTGGCTGGGTTCTGGTGGTGCTCTCGGTGATGCTCTCGGTCGCGGCCTGGACCAGCGCGCGACGCGTTGAACACGGCCCGGGCGCGAGGCGGCTGGCTCCCTACGCGCTCGCGGCGGTAGCCGCTGGCTCGGGGCTGGCGCTGGTGCCGGTGTTCGCGTTGGTCGTGACGCCGACGCCATGGTTCGACGCCAGGCACGTGATCCCCATCAGCGGCATCGTGATCGCCAATGCGATGAACGTGGTCGCCCAAGTCAATGAACGCATCTTTGCGACGGCACACGCCGAGCGCGCGGAGATCGAGCAATGGCTCGCCCTCGGCGCCACGCCCAAGCAAGCGTTGGCCGGGCCGAGTCGGCGGGCGCTGCGGGCAGCGCTGATCCCCACCATCAACAGCCTGCTGACGTTGGGGTTGGTGTCGCTGCCTGGCATGATGACCGGACAGATCGTGAGCGGCGTCGCACCGGAGCACGCGGTTCGTTACCAACTGGTGATCATGTACCAGCTGGTGATCGTCGCAGCGGTTTCCGGGGCTACGGCAGCGTTCCTGGCGCGTCGGCTGCTGTTCACCGCCGGTGAGCAGCTTCGCCGAAGCTGGCCCTGAAGTGCTCCGGCGCTCGGCCGCCCGTGAGGACAAAAGCGTCCTCTTCGTCGGACACTCGCACGGGCAGCCATGCTTTGAGCGTGGAAATTTGGGGCAATTCGCGAGGCGCAGGCTTGGCTCGCGCGTTGCTAATTCGGTTCACATGAAAACCTCCACGGCCTCTCTCTTCACGCTCGGTCTCTCGCTATTGGTCGCCGCTTGCGGCACTTCGACATCGGAGCCGAACAACCAGAACGCGAGCAACGCGATCAACGGCACCTGCGAAGACGCCTGCAACACCGACGCCGATTGTGACTCGGACGAGGTTTGCGGCAACGGTGCTTGCGAAGATGCCGAGGTCGACGTTTGCGACAGCGACGCCGACTGCGACTCGGACGAGTCGTGCACCAACGGCGCGTGCGAAGACACCGACCCGAGCCAGTGCGACGCGGAAGACGAGGACGGCGAGAACGAAGACGGTGAGGAAGACGACGAAGAAGAGGTGAACGATGCCGACAGCTGCACCGTCGACGCCGACTGCGACGCGGACGAGGGCTGCTCCAACGGCGAATGCGAAGACCTCTGCTCGAGCGACGCGGACTGCGAAGAAGACGAGACCTGCGGCGCCAGTGGCATTTGCGAGGACGTGCCGGTTCCCTGCTCGTCAGACGCCGACTGCGATGCGGACGAAATCTGCAGCGCGGGCTACTGCGCGGAGTAGATCGAGGTCGTCATGAACGCGAGGTCCTTCGGGTGGCGGACGTGTGCCCAGTCGCCTGAAGGACCTTTGTAGTTTGTCCTTGTCGAATCGTCGGCGCCCACGACAGAATTTGGCTAGCGCGAAGAGCTAGATCAGCGAGCGTGATTCTCGGCCAAAGAAGACCGCAGGCTGCAGGCCACAGGCTTCGGCCAGAGCCAGAGCCAGAGCCAGAGCC
>Ga0105048_10000151_pt1 | contig 91130 bp, 77 predicted proteins | sample MAT05_FD_78382 | JGI IMG/M metagenome (GOLD analysis project Ga0105048, IMG submission 78382) | Freshwater microbial communities from Lake Fryxell liftoff mats and glacier meltwater in Antarctica - MAT-05 | ecosystem: Environmental > Aquatic > Freshwater > Ice > Liftoff microbial mat | place...
CCGCGGGCAGGAAGAGCCCGTTCGTCTGGCGCGACACCTCGCGGGCGACCTCGGCGAGCGTGAGGCGCTCGCTCGGCCGCTCGTTCTCGTAGCGACCGGCGTAGAACGCGGGCTGGAGGATCACGGTGTTCATGCGCGGGTGGTGCTCGACCATCATGCGCACGACCGCGCCGACCTCGTCGAGGTTGATGCCCCGCGTGACGGCCATCACGGGCAAGGCGTAGAGGCCGTGCGCGTGGAGGTTCGCGATCGCCTGCCGCTTCACCGGCGAGAGCCCCTTCGCGCCCCGGATGAGCGCGTGCGTGCGCTCTTGGAAGCCGTCGAACTGCAGGTAGAACTGGAGGCGGTCACGGCCGGCGTCGATCGCGGCCAGGCGGCGCACGAGGTCGAGGTCCTTCGCGAGGCGGATCCCGTTCGTGTTGATGTAGACCTTGCGCACGCCCTTCTCGAACGCGAGCTCGACCATCCGCTCGAGGTCGGGGTGCACGGTCGGCTCGCCCCCCGACAACTGGATCATGTCGGCGTCTCGCTTGCCGCCGCTGAGCAAGCGCTCGAGCTTCGCCTCGAACTCTTCCAGCGGCATGTGCCAGGTCTCGGACGGGCTCGACGCGGTGAAGCACGTCGGGCACGTGAGGTTGCACTTCTCGGTGATCTCGAAGATCAGCGTGCAGCTGTGGTTCAGGGCGCAGCAGCCCTTCGAGCCCTCGGGCCCCGCGTTCCAGTACAAGGCCGCGTCGTCGGCCAGGAGCGCCTCGTCCGAGCCGTGCGCGGGGCAGCTCTTGGACAGGTACACCTTTCCGTCGCGCTCGTGCACGCTCGCGGGGACCTTCTCGAGGCAGGTGGGGCAGACACTGGTGGTGAGCTTCACGGGCATGGCTCGGCGGACAGGGTACGCGGTCGCACGCCAAAGGTTTCGCAGGCCCACATCCAGCCGAAACCTCCGCTCGGAAGCCGCGTACCCTGAGGTCCGTGACCGCCACCGACCCACCGGCGCAGCGCATCGCGGGCCTCACGAATCGGGAGGCCCCGCTCTGGGTCCGTGCGCTCTTCGCGCTGCAGCGCCGGCGCTACGGGGTCGTCCTCGAGCCGACGCGGCTCTGGGCGCGCGCGCCCGCCGCACTGCGCGGCTTTGTCGACCTCTTCGCCGGGACCGACCGCGCCGCATCGCCGCTCGAGCCGCCGCTGCGCTCGCTCGTCATGGTGCGGGTCTCTCAGATCAACGCCTGCTCGTACTGCGTGGACATCAACGCCTCGTTCCTGCTCGAGCGCGGGATCTCGACCGAGAAGGCGCTGGCGGTCGCCGACCACGAGACCTCCGAAGCGTTCTCCGAGAAAGAGCGCGCCGCGCTGACCTTCGCTGTCGAGATGACCGAGACGGGCCCGGGGGTGAGCGACGCCACGTTCTTCGCGCTACGCGAGCACTTCTCTGACGACGAGATCGTCGAGCTGACGGCGCTCGTCGCCATGCAGAACGCCTCGAGCAAGTTCAACGCGGCGCTCCGGATCCCGCCGCAGGGCTTCTGCCCCGCCCTGCGTCCCGCGCAGTGACGCTCGGTCGCCTCTTCGGGGTCAACGCGCTGATCCGCGTCGCCGCCGCGATGTCGGGGCAGCTCTTCGCGTTCTTGCTCGCGGAGAAGCTCGGCGCGCGAGGCTCCGAAGGGGCGATCTGGGTCGGGTTGCTCGCGGCGTGTTTCTTCGCCTCCGAGCTCGCGTTCGCTCCCTTCGCCGGCAGGCTCGGGGACGCCCACGGTCAAGCTCGCGTGCTCCGGCGGGCGCCGCTCTTCGGCGTCATCACGGGGCTCGCCGCCGCGCTCGCGGGCGGAGTCGAGGCGCCGCTCTCGATCCTCGTCGGCGTGCTCGCGATAGCGCGGATCGTCGAGGGTCTCGGCGCGGCCTTCGCCGTGCCGACGACGCTCGCTCTGCTCGCCGGCCACACGAGCTCCGGCGTCGCGCGCCGCACCCGCGTGATGGGTCTGTTCGAGGTGAGCTCGCTCGTGGCGATGGTCCTCGGCTACGCGCTCGCGGGTGTCGGCTGGGATCACCTCGGCTGGCGTGCCTTCCTCCTGCTCACACCGATCTACGTCGCAGCGCGCCTGCTGCTCGGGGGCCTCGCTGCGCCGAACGCTGCGCCGAGCGCTCCGAGCCCCGTCTCGACGTGGCAGGCGCTCGCGCGCTTCGCAGAGGACCGAAACCACCTCGCGTTCGCGGGCGCGTGGCTCTCCGTCAACGCGGTCGTGGGCCTCTGGATGCAGCAGACGCCGTACCTCCTGAGGCTCCCCGAACGTTCCCCCACGCAGTCGCTCGTCGGGGGGTTCTCGGGCACCGAAATCGGCGCCGTCTTCGCGGTCTGGGGCGTCACGTTCCTCGTCGGGATCGGCGGCTGGGCGCTCTTCGCCGCGCGCATGCCCCGCCGGCGCGCGCTGACGGTGTCGCTCTTCGGCATGCTCGGCGTCGTCGTGAGCCTGTTCGCGGCGAACCGCGGCGCGGGGCCGTGGGCGCTCGGGCTCGCCGCCGCGTGCGTGCTGGTCGAGAGCGGGTTCACGCCCTCGGCGCTCGCCTATCTCGCCGACGCCACCGAAAAAGCCGCGGGCGTGCGCGGCACCACGATGGGCATCTATTCGCTGCTACTCGGCGGCGGCCAGCTGGCGGGCGGCCTGCTCGGCGGTCCGGTCGCGGCGCGCTGGCAGATGAACGGGCTCCTCGGCGCGACGGGCGCGCTCGCCGCCGTCGCGCTCGTCTGCGTCCGCGCGATGCGGGTGCGCTGAGTCGGCAAAGGCGCGCGGCATGGCGCGGCACTGACCGGCGTGCAAGGCCTCACGCTTGCCCGGCTCGCGCGGAGCGTCATTGGCGACCAGGGAACATCACCGTTCCGGTTTCCAAGTGGCTCACCGACCGCATCGCAGAGCACTTCGACGACGAAGCGCTCAACCGACTCTGGCGAGAGTTCGCGCGCGACGTCGCTCCGAGGTCGTCCGACACGCTGAAGGCGGAAGCGCTCTATGGTCGCCTTAGAAAATCGGCCAGACGCCTGAGCCGGCCGCTGCCAACCCTCGCGTGCATCTGGCAAACGGCGCACTACACTCTGAATATCGTCCGTGAACAGCGCACCACCAGAAGCAAATCCAAGTTGGCAGAGTCGGATCGGTACCCGCGTAGGGAACGTCGTCGCTGGACGTTATCGGCTCGATAGAGTGCTGGCCACCGGCGGCTTCGGCGCCGTGTACGAGGCTGAAGACTTGCAGCAGCGGCGTTCGGTCGCGCTCAAGCTGATGTTCTTGGAGACGGAAGGCTTTCCCGTGCTGGCGGCCCGCATGGAGAGAGAAGGCCAGCTCGGGCGTCACCTGTCGCACCCCAACCTCGTGCGTGCGTTCGACCACGGCTCGACAGAGGAGGGTTGCCCATTCGTCGTGACGGAGCTGATCCCGGGACGGACACTTCGAGACCTGATGCGAGAGGGGCCACTTCCAGCCGCGCGAGCCCTGCAGATTGCGCGTCAGCTTTTCGAAGCGATTCGTGCTTGTCACGAGCTGGGTGTCATCCATCGCGATCTCAAGCCGCGCAATGTGATGGTGGACGATGCGTCGCATGACCATCTCACCGTGATCGACTTCGGTCTCGCGAAGTTGCCGCCCCGACTGCTCGATCCCGTCGGCCACATCGATGCCGATATCGCAGACGATCTCTCGCCTTACAAGAAGCTCACCGAAGACGGCGTCGTTTTCGGGACGCTCGCCTACATGGCCCCGGAGACCTCGCAAGGCATGGACGCCGTCGACGCGCGCAGCGATCTCTATGCAGCTGGCGTGATGCTCTATGAGCTGCTCACCGGTAAACACCCATTCGACGTGACTGACCCAGCGGAGCTGTTTCATCACCACCGCTCGGTACCCCCTCCACCATTCGCGAAGCGCGCACCAGAGGTCGTCGTGCCAGTGGCGTTGGAGGCGCTCGTCATGCGGCTCTTGCAGAAATCGCAATCGGATCGTTATGGTTCGGCCGCGGAGGTCCTCGCATCGCTCACCCTCATGGACCGGCCGCTCGCGCCCGCGAGGCGCGCTTCGACGACCTGGCAGAACCTCCTTGAGCGTCTCCGGCCGCGCAGCAGGGTCGCAGTCACTCTCGTCATCGCAATCGTGACGCTGGCGCTGCTGCGCGCATTGACGTCAAGCTGAGCAACGGCTGAGCTGACTGCGCCTCGCGGTCAATTCAACCGGAGGTTGAACATGGAACAATGTTCCTTCGTGCCCTCCGGAACAAAAACGCGCGACGGCGCCGGCGCCTTCATGCACTCGGCACGGAAGAATTCGTCGCGTGCGCGATGAGGCCGGCGAGCAAGTTGCCCAAATCCGCCGGCCCGGGCTTGGCGACGTGCGACTGAAAGCCCGCTGCCAAAGCGCGACTGCGGTCTTCCGGTTTGGCGAGGGCCGTCAGCGCGAGCGCGGGCGTGGCGCCGCCCTGCTCTTTCGGCAATGCGCGCAGCTTGCGGACGAAGTCGTAGCCGTCCGAAGTGTCATCCCCCAAGCCGATGTCGCAGAGCACCACGTCTGGCGAGCCGTTGGCGACCGCGTGCAATGCGCGCTCCACGCTGGCTACCGCTGTCACGCGCGCGCCGCATGTCTCGAGCAGCGCGGTCAACACGTGACGGGTGTCGTCTGCATCTTCGACCACGAGCGCGTGGCGACCAGCCAGCGGTTTGTTCTCTCCCACGGCGTCGCCGCGCGCGGTCGTGCGCACGATCACGGGCAGCTCCGTAGTGTGGCCGATTCGGAGCGCGACGCTGAATAGAGCGCCTTTCCCGTCTCCATCGCTGTCGACCTTGACGCTGCCACCATGAAGCTCGACGAGATGGCGCACGATGGCCAACCCGAGCCCCAGGCCGCCACGCGCCGCTGGACAGCTCGATGGGGCCTGTCGAAAGCGGTCGAACACGAACGGGAGAAACTGCGGTGTGATGCCGCAGCCCGTGTCCGAGATCCGAACGATGACGAGCTCGTCTTCTCGCTCTGCATCGATGGTGATGACGCCGCCCTGGGGCGTGAATTTCACCGCGTTGGAGAGCAGGTTCCAGAACACCTGACGGAGCCGTTCGGGATCGGCTGCGACCGGCGGAAGACTGCGTATGAACGCCGGGGTCTCAAGTACGACGCCCTTCGTCCGTGCAGCCGGTAGCACGACCTCGACGGAAGCTGCGAGCACCGTGGCGACGTCGATCGTCTGAACGTCGAGGAGAAGCTTGCCGGTCACGATGCGCGAGACGTCGAGCAAATCGTCGATCAGCTGGGCTTGAGCACGGGCGTTGCGTTCGATGGACTCCAACGCTTGTTGCCGAGCGCCTTCGTCGAGTCGGCCCTGCCGTAAGAGGCGCGCCCAGCCGAGCACCGGTGTCAGCGGGGTTCTCAGCTCATGTGACACGGTCGCCAGAAATTCGTCTTTGAGTCGCACCGCCTCACGCAGATCGCTGGTGCGCTCCGCAACCGTGCGTTCGAGCTCTTCAGCGTGGTCACGCAACCTCGTTTGCTGTTGCTCGATCTCGCGACGCAGCGCGCGCGTCTCCGCTGCGCGTTTGACCGACATCGCAAAGTAGACAGGGTCCACCGGCTTTCCGATGAAATCGTAGGCTCCACCGCGTAAGGCTCGCAGCGTGAGCGCGTGGTCGCCGATGCCGGTAATGAGGATGACAGGCGAGTCGGGACGAATCTGGCGGGCCCGCTCCAATAGATCGATGCCGCTCACGCCGGGCATCACGACGTCGCTGACGATGACGTCGTAGTCGGTGGCCTCCAGACGCTCGACTGCTTCGGCTCCAGAGCTGCAGGACTCGACACGCATTTCAGGTAGTCGGCGTGCAAGCGTCTCGCCCAGTGCGAGAAGCAGGCGAGGGTGATCGTCCACCAGGAGCACAAGCCCTCCTGTTGTCGTCTTCGAGCCGCCTGGGACCGCCAGTTTCTCCACAGCTCGCTGTTGGTGCAAGAAGGGTGCGCATGGGTGGCGGCCCATGTCTTGCTTGGGAAGTTAACGCTGTGGCGGAAAGCATCACAAGAATCCGCGAGGAGGTGTCTGCAATGCTGGGGAAAATGCTGATCGTCGAGGACGATCTCGATTTATTGTCGCAATTGAGTCACCGCCTAAGCCATTTCGGCTTCGAAGTTCAGGGGTGTCCCTCGGCGGAAGACGCCATTTCTGCGCTCCGACAGGGCCCTTTCGACGCCGTGGTGAGCGACATCCAGCTCGGTGAGATGGACGGCATCCAACTGTGCGGTTGGGTGAGGCAAAATCGTCCGGGTGTGCCGGTTGTGGTGATGACAGGCTACGGCACGATGGACGTGGCGGTCTCGGCACTCCGTGCCGGTGCTCATGACTTCGTCACCAAGCCCGTGGATCTGGGCAACCTCAAGCTGGTCCTCGAGCGAGCGTTGCAGCAGCAGCGCCTGCACGAGGAAGTGAAGCGCCTGCAGGATCCGACCGTGGGCGATGACGCGATGGCCGCGCTGCTTGGTACCAGCCCGGCGATGAAACGTATTCGCGAGCTGGTGAAGCGAGTTGCGGACACGGATAGCTCGATTCTGGTTACCGGCGAAAGCGGCACAGGTAAGGAGCTGGTAGCGCGCGCGATTCACGAGAGTAGCCGACGCAAAGACGGGGCATTCGTGGCGGTAAACTGCGCGGCAGTGCCTGAAGCGCTGCTCGAGAGCGAGCTGTTTGGTCACGCGCGGGGCGCGTTCACCGATGCGCACAGCGCTCGGCCCGGTTTGTTCATGCGAGCCGATCAGGGCACGCTGTTTCTGGATGAAATCGGCGACATGCCGCTCGGGCTTCAGCCGAAGCTCCTACGCGCGTTGCAAGAAAAGCAAGTTCGCCCGGTCGGCGGGGAAGGCGAACAGCCTTTCGATGCCCGCCTGATCGCCGCGACCAACAAGAACCTCGAAGCCGCCTGTGCAGAGGGACTGTTTCGCAGCGACCTGTATTTCCGCATCAACGTGATACCCATCGAGCTGCCGCCGCTGCGGGCCCGCGAGCAAGACGCGCTACTGCTCGCCCAACACTTCGTATCGCGCTACGCGGCGTCGATGGGCAAGCCTGTGACGGGTCTGTCATCGGCCGCTGCCCTGCGCGTGCTGGATTACGAATGGCCCGGCAACGTTCGCGAGCTCTCGAATGCGATGGAGCGCGCGGTTGCGCTCGCACGAAACGAGGAGATCATGGTCGACGATCTCTCTTCGCGCGTGCGAGGTGAAGGGGCGAATGGAGCGTCACATGCCGACGCCCCTCCGCCCGCCGCCGAATCAGATCTCTCCTCACTCGAATCCGTGGAGAGAACCCACATTTTGCGGGTGCTACGGGCGGTTGGCGGCAATAAATCGGTGGCTGCCAGAGTGCTCGGGCTCGACCGCAAGACGCTCTATCGCAAGCTCGATCAGTACCGCTGACTGGGTCTTGGGCGTGTGACATAACGCACCTCGGTGGGGCAATTTGCCTCGCCAACTCGCCAGGCGAGATCGGGCGATTCACCCGGTGCGTTGGTCCAACTCGGCACGGCCTGATCGACGTCAACTATTCTTGCCGGCGGACGACTACTATTCTTGCCGCCTGTCACCAGGGTAAAGGACCGCCGCTGCGACCACGGGGAGGTCCGGTTCGTCATGATGTGGAGAGGGCGTCGCATGGCCATGGTTGTCGTCAGGGACTCGGTTGGGGGTTGTTGTCGTCGGGCACGTTGTTGTCGCCGAGAGCGCTCCTGAGCGAGCGCCTCCTCGATGCCGCGGTTTCGATGATTGCTGACGAGCTCGCGAAGGAACGTGAGGTACGTCTCCTGGCTCACGAAGTCGCGACTCCCTCGGACGAGGAGAGCCTGCTCAACGAGAGACTTCAGCAGGTGGTGGGCCTTCTCCGAGACGCCATTCTCATGGCCCTTGCCAGGCGTGATGCGGGACGAGCGCGTGTCATAGTGATCAAGCACGTCGGCGAAGCGCTTGTTGAGCGCGCGTCCGCTGGTGCGCTTGAGCTCGTGGGTCGCTGCCGAGAGGTTGTCGTGACGCAGCACCTCCGGCACCCCATCGAGCTCCCAGAGCGCCCCCTGGACGCCCGCAACGAGGGCCTCGAACGTTTCGCCGAACGCGAGCATCACCCATGTCCAGCCGCTGAAGCTGAGCACGAACTCGAAGATGAGGTGGATGAATGATTGCCCGAGAATCGTCACCCGAAGCTCGGTGCCGTGGGTGAAGTCGAACGAACCCTCGCGCCCCGGCTCGTGGCGTTGCTCGAAGTACGCCTCCTTCGGCGGACCCGACTGCGCACGCCATACCCGCATACGCCATACCCGCATGCGTCGCTGCATCGTCCGGATCTGCCCATCGGCGTACCTGCCGGGGTGCTTGTCGGCGAGCACATCGATGACGGTTTTCGCCTCGAGCACGCCGCGGTCATCTGCTTCCAGTAGCGGCACGACCTCACTCTCCCAGACTTCGGAGAACGGATCGGCACGCGTGCACCAGTCCCGTGGGCTCCTTCGTTTGCGGCAGAGGGCCCGTCTTCCAGGTGCGCGCCGAGCGTGCACTCATTCCGGCCGCCAACGCGGCGGCCTCCAAGGTCTTCTTGTCCATCAGCTTCTTCCTCAGCCGCTTGACCTGCGCGTCCGTGACCATGGAGCTCCTTCGAGCCCCAGCACCAGTCCGGAGCTCTCAGCTCCGCACCTTCGCACGCGTCGTCAGCACGGTGTCAGGCGGCAAATCTAGTTGTCGCTGACCGGCAAAAGTAATTGTCGCTGATCACGGTATTCTCAGCGGGCTGCGTGCCGCCTCCTGGAATGTGCCTTTCGTGATCGTCACTGCCTATGGCAGCGACGATCTCTTTCGAGAAGCGCGTGAAGTCGGCGCCGACGCAATCTTTTACAAGCCGTTCGACATCGACGACTTGCGGACGGCGATCTGCAATTTGCTACCGAGCTCGACGTTGCGACGTTCCCGTGTGCGCTTGCGCGGGATGTTCTGAAGGGCTTAGGCGTGTGGCCCTCAACAGCAGGGACCTCCACATCCGGTAGTGAACCAGCGTCGGCATGTGTATTGCTGCGTTGACCTGAAGAGGCCCACATGTACGACGTCAATTGTGCGCAGAGTCATCGCACAGGGTTGTTGGTCGCGCTCGCGGAAGACGATCCTGATACGCGGAAGATGTTGAAACAGGCTCTCCTGTCAGGCGGCTACGACGTGCTCGAGTTGCGCGATGGTTTAGCGCTGATGACGCTTGTTTCCTCGGCGATGACGGAAGACCTGGCGCCACCCGACTTCATCGTGGCGGACATTCGCATGCCGTACGCGAGCGGTCTGCAGGCGCTGCAGGCGATCCAGCGCACAGCTTTGACCACACCTGTGGTGTTAATGTCCGCCTTCTGTGATCGCGAAGTGCGTTCGGAGGCGTCACGTTGGGGAGCAGCGGCACTGCTCGAGAAGCCGTTCGAGCCCGAGCGGTTGCTGCTCACGCTCGCAAATACTCAACTCACTCGCCCGTAGTGCCGCCGTGGGACGTTGGAGCTGGGTTTGTTGGAGCTGCGTTTAGTGCGCTCACCACCACTCCGGGTCCAAAATCGCGCGCACTGCGTCGCGCAGCTCGAAGAGCGAGAAGGGCTTCCTCAAGAACATGACTGCACGGAGGTCCCGCGCGCGCTGCTGAGCGCCGCGGCCGCCGTACGCGCTCATCAGGATGAACGGCGTCGAGACAGCGGCCTGTCGGGCCCGAGCAAGTGCCTCGATACCGTCCAGCTTCGGCATTCGAACGTCCGAAATAACGAGACCGATGGGCTCCTCAGGCGGGGCGTCCCCAACTCCCAATCGGCACAGCAGCTCGGTACCTGATCGCGCTTCGACGACATCGAAGCCGTCGTCACGCAGAATGGCAGCGACCACCGCCCTGGTGTCATCCGAGTCCTCTGCAACGAGCACGCGGGTCGCGTGGTCGTTCATTGAGTGGTGCATCGCGCTCACCTCCGTTGGATCTTGCATGCATTGTGCCCGCTACGCGCCCTCGCGCTCGAGCCATGGATTCGTCCGGCGGTCGCCGCTCTCCGGCGTGCCTGCGTCCTCACCGCCTTCGGTTGAAGTGAGATCATCGACTGCTGGCCCGGCGATCACGCGCCCCAGCGCATCGAAGCGGGAACCGTGGCAGGGACAGTCCCAGCTCTTCTCGGCGTCGTTCCACGCGACGATTCCACCCAGATGCGGGCAGACGGCCGAGCGCTCGTGACAGCGGCCAGCCTCGTCGCGGTAGACAGCCAATTTTGCCATTCCGCGGCGGATCACCGCGCCGCCATTGACCGGAATTGTGTCGGTGGAGCTGACGTCGCCAGGGGTGAACCAATCGGCGTACTGCGCGCTCGTATTGACTGTCTTTTTCAGAAAATTGCCGAGGGCACGCAGCGTCCTTCGAGAAGGACTGTAGAGCGCAGCCAATGCGTTCGGCTGGCCGGTGATCAGGTCCGCGCACAGCACCCCGCCGACTACGCCGTGCGTCATGCCGTGCCCGGAATCGCCAGTGATGAGATAGGTGTTGGTATTCCCTGGACAGAGGCCGATAAACGCCAATCCGTCGATAGGCTCCAGCACCTGTCCAGACCACTTTGCAGTCGCCTCTCCGGCCGTTGGAAAGCGGACGCTCGCCCAATCGATCAAGCGCTGGTAGCGATGCGCGGCATCATCGTCGGTCTCCTGCCCAGTCCGGTGGTCCTCGCCGCCGACTACCAAAAAATCGAGCTTGCTCCGGGGGTCGGTTACCACGCGAACGTAATGGTAGGGGTCCTCGGTGTCCCAATATAGGGCATGCGGAACCGAACCGTTCGGGATCGACAACGCCACAGCGTAGCTGCGATAAGCGTGCTGCTTCAGCGGCAGCTCGGCCAAGCTGTTGATCGGTGCATTGGTGGCGACCACAACAAAGGAAGCCTCAATCACGTGCCCGTCGGCGGTCACGACTTTGGGACGCGGCCCGTCATCGACGCGCGTGACATGTACCCCGGAAACGATGAGGCCACCCCGGCGCTCGATGGCGCGCGCAAGCCCAGAGACATACGCCAATGGGTTGAACTCGCCCTGGTCGGGAAACATCACGGCTGGGCCGGTATCGAATCCATGTATTGGTGCCCGCTCGACCAACTGCGCGCCTGCCAGGCCAGCGCGGCGAGCGGCGCTGAGCTCGACGACGAGATCTTTCGGATCGTCGCCTGCCTTTTGAAAGAGGTAGCCGCGAACGCGACGAAAGTCGCACTCGAACTGCTCTGCAACAGCGATTGTCTCGATTCGCGTGACAGCTGAAGCGTGACTCTGCGCAGCGAGCTGGGCGCCGCGCTCACCGTGCAAGCGGGTGAGCTCCACGAAGCGATCGTCCAACGCGCTCGCCAGGTGTGCCGTCGTCCTCGCCGTTTCGCCGCCACCAATCGGCCCATTGTCCAACACCAGCACGCGCAAGCCCCTCAGCGTCAGCTCGTACGCGGCCGACAGCCCAGCGATGCCGGCGCCCACCACGCAGACGTCGGTTTGGGCAAGGTCCGGCAGCGCCGCCTCGCTCTCCGGAACGCGTGTGCTCATCCCTACCGAGGTCGACTCACCCGAACCATTCGCCTTGACTGTCGCCATGTAACCTCCTGCGAAATGCAAGCGCGCAGCTGCACGATCGGGGCCGACGCGACCCGTGCGGCATGGTCACGCTGCGGGGCAGTCTGCTGAGGCGCGTCGCCTCACGCCGCCAATATGGTTGTCCAGAAAGGCGATTCGCGGTCAGGTCACCAACTGCCTCCGCCGATGGCTGATCCGGCCGTCGCACGAGCGACTCAGCGCCCGAGCCAGTTTGGGATATCTCCAAGCGTGCCGTGCGGCGTGCTGGCCCAAGCAAACGCGCCCCCGCCCATGGCCAGCAGCGCGAGCGTGGCGGTTGCGACGAGCAAGAGTGGCAACCGCGATCGCGAGATCGCCCTGCGTCCAGCCGTCGTGGAACTGGCGCGGTAAAATGACGGCAGCCTCGACGCGAGCTCCACGGGGTCACGCGCCGGAGCCGAATTGGCAGAAAAGGGTTGCTCTTGCTGTATCTCGATGGGAGGGGCCGGGGCGGCGTGATGCAGCGCGACCTCGAGGTCAGCGAGCATGTCACGCGCATTCTCGAAGCGATGATTGGGGTTGGCGTCGAAAATGCGATCGAACCAAGTATCCAATCCGGGCGGGACGCCATCGCGCAACATGCTGGCCGGGACGACTTGGTCTTCGGACATTGCCGTGGCTACACCGACTACGTCCTCCCCTTCGAATGGTAAAACGCCAGTCAAACAGCGATAGGCGATCACCCCGAGGGCCCACAGGTCGGTCTCTCCGTCGACGTCGTAACCAGCGAGTTGTTCTGGCGACATGTATTGGGGTGTTCCCATCACGAGACCGGCGGTCGTGACGCGCCCCGCATCGTCGCCCGTCTTCGCGATTCCAAAGTCGATGACCTTGACAAAGGGTTCCATCTCTCCCTCGATCAGGATCAGATTGTCTGGCTTGATGTCCCGGTGGGCTACGCCGAGGTCATGCGCCTTCGCCAACACGCGGCCCACCTGACGGACGATCTCTACCGTTTCTGCCAAGCCGATGGGCCCCCGCCTGGTGAGCGACGCCTCCAGCGTCTCTCCCTCCAGCAGCTCCATCACGATGTAGGGGAGCCCATCCGACACGCCTTGATCGAGGATTTGAACCACGTGGGGGCTGCGGATGCGCGCGGCGGCGGCGGCTTCCCTCCGGAACCGCGTGGCGGCGCTGTCGTTTTGCACCAGGGAGCGATGAAGGAATTTCACGGCCACCGGGGTGCCGAGCGCGTGGTGCTCAGCGACCCAGACGCTGCCCATCCCGCCTTCCCCGAGCGGTCTGAACAAACGAATGGAAGGCGAGAGCATAAGCCCGGGGGCGAGTCCCTCGCCGATGGGCTCGACTCTGTCGTCGAACGTGTCGCCTTCGAATCCCAGCGTGCCAGACATGTTTCCGGCTAAGCATGCTGTGTGCCGCGTCCGAACGCGCCATTTGCAAGACGAACGGGCTGACTTCGTGAGCGAATCTCGAGTGGGGCAGTCCGCCACGGGTGGGGCAGACCCGCTTGCGCGCACAGGATCCCCACGCTCCAAGAAGCGTCAATCCTCAGCTGGCGGACGCGGCACGCGTTGTGCATTCGTCGCGGCACGCCACCAGGAGGACACTGTGACCCGCAAGCTAACTCCGCTGCCTTCCGACGTTGATTGGAGAGCCGTGTGCGCGAAGCGCCCGTGCCCGATTTGTGGATCGACCGAGGGCCTGTGCTGTGGCCACGTTGAGGAGAGCTTCGCGTGTTGCGCGTTGCGGCCGTCCGAGTGGCCGATGACCAACGGCGCGTGGTTGCATAGAGTTCAGTCGGATTCGCAGGTGCTGGATCTGGTGTCGTGAGTGGTGTGGGGCCCGACGGCGCCGAACACGAGATTCGGCGGACGAGTTGTGTCGGGCTCTCACCGCATCGATGCTGGGACGAGCCTGCGGGCCTGCGAGGCGAGCTACTCACTGGCGACGCGCTGACAGAGCATGCGAAGGAGCTCGCCCTCGCGCACGGTCCGCCATGCAAGGACGTCGCTGCTGCGCCACTGAAGGCGCGCTTTGCCGTCGCCCGCACGACGCTGCGGGACGCTTATGCGCGGCTCGGCGAGACGTCCGGGGGCAAACACGTGCCGGTGCCCGCTGAAGAGTGGTTGCTCGACAACTCACACGTGGTCTCCGACCAGCTGCGCGAAATCGAAGAAGACCTGCCCTCTGGCTATCTCGCAAAGCTGCCCCGTTTAGGGAGCGGCACGATGGTGGGCTATCCGAGGGTTTATGGTCTTTGCTTGGACTACTTGAGGCACACCGACGCGCGGATCGATCTCGAAGAGTTGGTGCGCTATGTCAGCGCTTACGAAGAGATCTCGGTACTGACCATCGGTGAGCTGTGGGCGGTTCCCATCATGCTTCGGATGGGACTGATCCTCGCGGTCATGGCGCGCGCAGCCATCCACGAAGACGGGGACGCACGCGAGCAGGCCGATCGATGGTCGGCGCGCCTGCTCGAGCCAGGCGGCGCCGCGACCCTGAAGGCCTTCGAGAACGAAGCCGTTTCTGCCTCGTTCCTCGTCGAGCTCATGCGTCGCCTACGTGACCACGACGCGCCGGTCGGACAGGATTGGGTGCGCGCACACTGCGCAAAGCTAGGTACCACGCCCGACGAGCTCGCGCGGCAACATCATCTGAGGCAGGCGGCGGATCAGGTTTCGGTCGGCAACGCGATCACCAGCATGCGCTGCATTGGCGCTTTCAGCTGGAACGAGTTCTTCGAGCGCGCGAGCTATGTCGAGCACACGTTGCGCAACGATCCGGGCGCCGTTTACACTGCCACGGACAGCGCCACCCGCGACCGCTGCCGTCACGCGATCGAAGACATCGCCAGGCGCAGCCCGGCCAGCGAATGCGACGTCGCGAAAGCGGCGCTCGAGCTCGCGGAGGCATCGCGAGATGCGAACCCCGATGACGCTGGCGCCAAACACGTGGGTTTCTACCTGATCGACGCAGGGCGAGCCGAGCTCGAACGCAAGGTCGCCTACCGGCGCCCACTCGGCGAGCGCTTCAAACATGCGCTCGAGGGCTCCCCGTTGGCGAGCTATCTGGGGCCGACAGTCGCGCTTTCGGTTGCGCTACTGGCAGCCGCTGGCGTCTCCGCCGTGTCCCTCGGGGTGCCAACGACCTTCGCCGTCTTGCTGGTCGCACTGTTGGCGATTCCCGCTAGCGAGGTGGCGCTCACCCTCGTCAACGCGGCTGTCTCGCTTGCATTGCCGCCCCGCTTGTTGGCGAAGCTCGATTTCAAGGCGGGCATCCCCGAGGGGCATCGCACGTTGGTTGTCGTCCCATGCATGCTCGACAGCGAGCTCGGCGTGGAGCGTTTACTGGCCGATCTCGAGACCAGGTCGCTCGCCAACATCGACGAGAACCTGCATTTTGCGCTGGTTACCGATTACACCGACCACACCGAAGAGCATCGCTACGAGGACGCCGCTCTCTTGGCATTGGCGGAAAACGGCATCGAAGCGCTGAACCATCGCTATCCCCGGACCCAGCAGCCTCGCTATTTTCTGTTTCATCGCAAGCGCCTCTACAACCCAGTCGAAGGCATCTGGATGGGGTGGGAGCGCAAGCGGGGCAAGCTCGAGGAGCTGAATCGCCTCTTACGCGGAGACGTGACCACCTCGTTCGTCGTCGCGACAGCTACGCCCGAGCTGATGCGCGACTTCAAGTACGCCCTGACGCTGGACGCGGACACGACGCTTCCGCGCGAGACCGCGCGGAAGCTGGTCGCCACCATGGCGCACCCGCTCAATCGGCCGCGCATCGACGCGGCAGCCAAGCGAGTGGTTCGCGGCTATGGCTTGCTTCAGCCACGGGTCGGCACGCGACCGTCGAGCACGCGCCGGACTCGGTTTTCGAGGCTGACCGCCGGTCCTGCGGGCATCGACCCGTACACGAGCGCGGTCTCCGACGTGTACCAAGATCTCTTCGCGGAGGGCTCCTACGTCGGCAAGGGCATCTACGATATCGACGTATTTGCGGCCACACTCGAAGGCCGCGTGCCCGAGAACACCCTGCTCAGCCACGACCTGTTCGAGGGTTTGCACGTACGCACGGCGTTGGTGACCGACATCGAGCTGCTCGACGATCAGCCGTCCACCTATCGCGCGCAGGCCGGGCGCGATCATCGCTGGGTGCGCGGCGATTGGCAGCTATTGCCGTGGCTATTTGCCGGCGATCGGCCCGGTATTGCGTCGCTGCCCGCGGCGGCGCGGTACCGCATCTTGGACAACTTGCGGCGCAGCTTGGTCGCACCACTGCTCGTGGCAGCGTTCGTGCTCGCCTGGTTCGTTGGCCCGGTCGCCGCGGTGGTCGCCACGGCAGCAGGCTTCGGATTGTTCATCGCACCGATCATCGGTCGCCTGGTCGTCACGCTCGCGCGACGCTCGAGCGAACGCCCTTGGGCAGCCACTTACGCCCCGCTGAAAGACATGCTCTCCAACGCCGGCCAGACGGGCTTCGGCATGCTCGTTCTGTTCGATCGTGCGCTCTTGATGGTCGATGCCATCGGCAGAACGCTGGTCCGTGTGTACTTCACGCACAGGAAGCTCTTGGAGTGGACGGCGAGCAGTCAGGCAGAGCGCCTGCTACGAAGTCGGGCCTTTGACGTTCGTACGCTCGTATCGGGAGCACTATCTCTGCTGCTGTTGCTCGTGATCGCGATCGTCGACCTGTCGGTCGCGCCCATCGCCGCGCCCGTCCTGTTGGCCTGGGCGGCAGCTCCGCTGGTGGTGGCTTGGCTCGGCAAACCGTTGGCCGCAGCCGACCCTGCCGCTCCGCTCTCACTGTCCGATCGCCGTTTCTTACGGCAGACGGCGCTGCGAACTTGGATGTTCTTCGAGCGGTTCGTCGGCCAAAAGGACAACTTTCTGCCACCGGACAATTTTCAGGAACAACCTCGGCCTGTCGTCGCGCACCGCACGTCGCCAACGAACATCGGCCTTTATCTGATGTCGACCGTCTCGGCGCGGGACTTCTCGTTCATCACGCTGGACGAGACTGCGACTCGACTGGAAGCCACGCTCGGCACCATTCTCAAGCTCGAAAAGCGCGATGGGCACGTGCTCAATTGGTATGACACGACGACGTTGCAGCCGCTGGAGCCGCTGTACGTTTCGACCGTCGATAGCGGCAATCTCGCTGGCTACTTGATCGTGCTCGAGCAGGCGGCGATCGATCTGCTCTGGGCCCCGATCGTCTCCAGCCGAATCGCCGAGACTGCGCTCGATCTCGTCGAGATGGTGAATGGCCGCGCTGGCATGGGCTCGCCGTCTCTACGAGACGCCGTCGCAGCCATGGTCGCGGCGCTCACGACGGCGCGTTCCCACCTGGATGACTCACTCCCGGTCGCCTTGCCGGTGCTCGCGTCGCTGCACAACCAAGCCGAGGAGCTCACGCGCGCAGCCGAGGAATCGACTGACAAGTCGACCACCCTATGGGTAGCGCGTGTCGAGAGGTGTCTCGCTGAACACCTCGCCGCGGCTCGGGCGGCCGCGCCGTGGGCAGAGACGCTCGCCGCGCTCGGCCCGTGGTTGGGCCCGCTCTCGGACGCCCAAACGAATGCGCTGGCGTCACTCGAGGCTGCCCGCTCGCCTGTCGCCGTGGCAGCCGCCGCGGCGGCGCTGCTCGCGGAGCTATCGTCGGATGAGCGAGCGCTGGCTGCACCGGTCGCCGAGCACTGCCAGCGCATCGAACAATCCCAGGCCGCCTGCCGGTCGATGAGCGAACGCTTCGCCTCGATTGGCACCACTGCCAAAGGAATCGTCGAGGCGATGAGCTTTCATTCCCTGTACGACGCGGACCGAGCCCTATTCGCGATCGGCTACAACGTCTCCAACGGCCGCACCGACTCGTCTCACTACGATCTGCTGGCGTCCGAGGCTCGTCTGGCGAGCTTCGTGGCGATCTCGAAGGGAGACGTGCCGGTCGAACACTGGTTCCGCTTGGGTCGACCTCGCGCAGATCTGGAGACCGGACCGGTCTTGCTCTCGTGGAGCGGTTCGATGTTCGAGTACCTGATGCCGCTCTTGGTGATGAAACGACACGATCGCACCCTGCTCGACGAGACCTACACCTCGTCGGTCGCGCGGCAGATCGAATACGGTCGTTCGCGGCGCGTGCCCTGGGGCGTGAGCGAATCAGCCTACAACACGATGGATCTGTCGATGACCTACCAATACCGGGCGTTCGGTGTGCCGGGGTTGGGTCTGAAAGCAGGGCTCGGCAAAGATCTCGTCGTCGCGCCGTACGCCAGCGTGCTCGCTTCTCTCGTGCGGCCGGAAGCAGCGCTGCAGAATCTGCTCTTGCTCGCGGAGGAAGGCCTGCTTGGAGACTTCGGCTTCTACGAAGCGATCGACTTCACAGCGGCGCGTCTGCCGCCGCCCCGTCGGAGCGTGATCGTCCGAACCTTCATGGCGCACCACCAGGGCATGAGCCTTGTCGCGCTGGACAATGTGCTCAATGGCGGAATCATGCAGGAGCGCTTTCACCGCGACGCCCGTGTGAAAGCGACCGAGCTTCTTCTGGAGGAACGAATTCCCGTCGGTGCTCAGATGACGGCGCCCCCCGCCACTATGCTGGCCGCGCCGCCACCAGCCGAACCGGAGGCCGACGTGGTCGATCATGTCGGCCTCGAAATGACGTCCCCGGTGCGCGCTCATCTGTTGGGTCACGCCGAGCTGTCGACTCTCATCACAGCCACCGGCGGCGGGATCACCACCTTCAAGGGCTTGGATGTTCACCGTTATCGTGAAGACGCCGCGCTCGGGCATTCCGGGATCTTCTTCTATCTGCGCGACGTGGCGTCGGGGGAGTTCTGGTCCGTCGGCTACCAGCCGACGCTCAAGACGCCAGACTCGTACGACGCTGCATTCGCTGCCGATCGCGTGGAAATCCGTCGTCGCGACGGGGAGATCGAGAGCCTGCTGGAGGTCGCGGTTTCGCCGGAGCACCCCGCGGACGTCAGGCGCATCACCATCACCAACCACGACGACACGGCTCGCGAGCTCGAGCTCACCACCTACACCGAGGTAGTGCTCGCGTCGCGCTCGGCCGACATGGCGCACCCGGCCTTCAGCAGCATGTTTGTCGAGATCGAGATCCCTGCGATCAGCGGGCTCGCGCTGGCGCGCAGGCGGCCACGCTCGACCGGGGAGGCCGAGACTTGGCTCGTGCAAACGCTTTGTGCGGAGGACGGCGAATGGCAGCCAATCGAAGCCGAGTGCTCCCGAGCGCGCTTCATTGGACGTGGGAATTCGCTCGCTCGGCCCGATGCGCTCACGGGAACGCGCCCCTTCTCATCCACTCTGGCGCCTTCGCTCGACCCCGCGCTCGCGCTTCGAAGTCGGGTTGTCGTTCCGGCTCGCAAACGCGCGCGCATCGCCCTCACGACCGCGCTCGCGCCGAATCGCGATGCAGCGGTCACGCTCGGTGAGTCGTTCCTGTCGCCGTCCAGCATCGCACGCACGTTCGAGCTTGCTTGGGCCGACGCACGGGTCGAGATGCGACATCTCGGAATCAGCGGGTTGCAGGCGAGACGTTTTCAGGAGCTGCTCTCGTTCGTCGTCCAGCCGTGCAAGGTGTTGCGCTACTGCCCGGCCGCAGGCGATGTCCGAGGTCCCACGCGCGAGACGCTCTGGGCACAAGGAATCTCGGGTGACCTGCCAATGGTGGTCGTTCGGCTGGACGATACCGACTTCTCTGAGCTCGTTCGCGAGCTCGTACTGGCCCATGAGCTCTGGCGACTGAATGGAATCGAGGTCGACTTGGTCGTCCTGAACGAAGAGCCGAGCGGCTACCTGTCGCCGGTTCAAGACGAAGCGCTTGCCCTGATCGAGTCGACACCGGCCCAAGCTCAGCAGAATCAGCGCGGCGGCGTCTTCCTTCGACGAGGGGAGCAGCTGACACACGATGGGCGCACGCTGCTCTTGCAAGCTGCTCGCGTCGTCTTGAGGTCCTCCGGAGGGTCGCTCGCGCGACAGCTGCGTAAGGCGCTCGCGGGCAAAGATCAAGGCGTGCTCGGCTCGCTCGCTGCTTCCGAGCCTTCGCCGGTCGAAACATCGAAGCGCGAGGGCGCTGTGCTGGCGGCGAGCAAACGACTGTTCGACAACGGCATCGGCGGCTTCTCGGAAGATGGCCGCGAATACGTGATGACGATTGTACCCGGTGACGAAACGCCCGCGCCCTGGTGCAACGTGCTAGCGAACCCGAGCTTCGGTTCCGTGATCTCCGAACGGGGCTCGTCGTTCACTTGGTCGCAGAACAGTCAGTCACATCGTCTGACTCCGTGGAGCAACGATGCGGTCAGCGATCCCTCAGGCGAGCTCGTCCTCATTCGCGATGACGAAACCTCCGCCTGCTGGTCAGCCACACCCGGTCCGCGCGGTGAGGGTCGCAGCTACGAGGTGCGCCACACCCAGGGCTCGACGAAGTTCCTGCATTCTGCTGACGGGATTGCGCACGAGCTGGTGACGTTCGTCGACGCGATCGAGCCAGTGAAAGTCACTCGGCTCAAGCTGACGAATCGGGGCGGCGCACCTCGAAAGCTCTCCCTCTTCGGGGCAGTCGAGTGGGTGCTGGGAAGTAACCGCGACGTCAGCCGAACCACTGTGGTCACCGATTGGGTCGCCGAAGCTTCGACCATCTTGGCCCAGAATCCGTCGAGCAACTTCCACGAGCGGCGGGCATTTTTCAGCACCAGCGGCGAGATCCAGGACTTCACCTGCGACCGAGAGGAGCTCTTCGGCATCTCGGCGTCTCGTGAGATGCCAGCGGCGCTCTCGGGAACCGGTCTCCTCGGAGTCGTCGGCGCGGGGCTCGACCCCTGCGCCGCCTTGCATGTCAGCATGCAGCTCGCACCGGGTGAAACCGCTGAAGTCCTGTTCGTGCTGGGCGAAGGGCGAGACGCGGCCCACGCGCTCGAGCTAGCCGCACAATTTCGCTCCTCTGCGTACGCGAGCGAGCGACTCGCCCATGTAACCGAACAGTGGGATCGCTTGCTCGGTGCGGTCACGGTTCGCACGCCCGACGCCGCGCTCGACCTGCTCGCGAACCGTTGGCTCCTGTATCAGGCGCTGGGCGCTCGAATCTGGGGCAGGACGGCGTTCTATCAATCTGGAGGCGCGTACGGCTTTCGCGATCAACTGCAAGACGTGCTCGCGCTGTTGCACGCAGACCCTCAGCTCGCACGCGAGCACATCCTGCGCTCGGCAGCCCGGCAGTTCAGCGAAGGTGACGTGCAACATTGGTGGCATCCAGGCACGGGCGAAGGAGTCAGGACACGTTGCTCGGACGACTTGGTGTGGTTGCCCTACGCGCTCGCGCACTACGTCTCCGCCACAGGTGACCGCGCCATTCTGGACGTGCCGGTTACGTTCTTGGAGAGTCGCCCGCTTCGCCCGGGTGAAGACGACCTCTTCACTGCGCCCAATACAGCGGTCGAGACCAAGAGCATCTACGAACACGCCACGCGGGCGCTGGACGCAGCCATCACACAGGGGGCCCACGGGCTACCGCTGATGGGTGCTGGCGATTGGAACGACGGTATGAACCGCGTCGGCAAAGAAGGTAAGGGCGAGAGCGTTTGGCTCGCGTGGTTCATCGTGCGAACGCTGAAGGACTTCATTCCGCTCGCGGAGGCGCGCTCCGATTCGTCTCGTGTGCAGCGCTGCCGGGCCGAGATCGCGCGCATCCTAGCTGCTGCCGAAGCGCACGCCTGGGACGGTCAATGGTACATGCGAGCGATCTTCGACGATGGCTCGCCGCTCGGCTCCAGCAGCAGCGCCGAGTGCCGCGTGGATGCCATCGCGCAATCTTGGGCGGTGCTCGCCGGGGCCGACCCGGACCGCGCACGCACCGCGATGCGCAGCTCTGAGAAGCATCTCGTCGACGAGACCTACGGCATGATGTCGCTCTTGACGCCGCCTTTCACCGGGGCCGGTCCGGACCCGGGCTACATCCGCGCCTACCCTGCCGGGGTACGCGAAAATGGCGGGCAATACACGCATGGGGTGCTCTGGACTGCGCTTGCCGAGACTGCGCTCGGTGATGGCGCGAAGGCAGCCTCGCTGCTGTCGCTCTTCAACCCCATCCGCCACGCTAGCGATCTCGCGTCGCGCACACGGTACGCCGTCGAGCCGTACGTGATCGCTGCGGACGTCTATTCAGCAGCGGGCCTGGAGGGGCGAGGAGGGTGGACTTGGTATACCGGCTCGGCCGCATGGATGTACCGCGTGTTCGTCGAGCACGTGCTGGGCGTGCAGCTGAAGGACGGGCGGCTCACTTTCGTGCCCTGCATTCCGCCCGAGTGGCCCGGCTATGAAGTCGACTATCGCTCCAGCGCAGGGCTCTTCCACATCAAGGTCGAGAACCCGCATGGGCTCTCCGGCGGTCGCGTGCGCGTCGAAGTCGATGGTGAGCTCGTCGCCGGCGGGATGATTCCGCTGGGCGGCGACGGGCGCCGTCGCGAAGTGCGCGTCGTAATTCTCGCTGCCGTCTCGAAAGCGTCCCCGTCAGCCTCCCGACTCGGAAACCCGCCGCTGAGCAAGTCGTGAGGCTAAACGTCGAATGAGCTCGCTTGAATCGATCGGCTTCTGCGCACACCCCAGCGACCCGTCGGAGAGCTCCGCCCGCTCGTGGCGACCTCGCCCAGCAACGGCGAAGCCGATGGCTCTGGCGTTGTGCTGCGTCCCTCGCAACCGACCGAACAGCTCGATGCCGTCCATGTCGGGGAGCCCGACGTCGAACAAGACAGCGCCCAGCTCACCACGCCGGGCGATCTCGAGGGCGTCGGCGCCCGTGTGGCACACCTCGACGCTGGCGCCGGCTCTGCCTAGCGCGATCGACAACAGCTCGGCGCTGTCAGCGTCGTCGTCGACAACCAGAACCTTCAGGCTTCGGAGCTCGTCCATATGACGATGATCTGGGTGTGTAACCGGTGTGCGTTGCTGCTCGGCGCCCGTCAGGGTAACGCGTGTTGACCGTGGGAACGACAACTGGAAACCTGATCGTCGTCGACGATGACCAAGATGCGTGTGACCTGCTGTCGGCCGCACTGACCAAGCAAGGGTACAAAGTCACTTCTTTAACCTCGCCACAAGCCGCGCTGGAGCACCTCTCGCGCGAGCTCACCGATGTCGTGCTGTCAGACGTCTCCATGACAGAAATGGACGGCGTTGAGCTGTGCGAGCGCGCCCGTTTGATTCAACCGGACGTGCCGGTCGTTTTGGTGACGGCACAAGCCAACATGGAGGTGGCCATCCGGGCGCTGCGCGCAGAGGCGTACGACTTCGTTCCGAAGCCCATCGACATGGCGTTGCTCGAAGCGCGACTGGTTCGCGCGATTCAGCTTCGTGGCATGAAGCGCGAGCTCGACCGGCTTCGCCGCGAGGTATCGTCATCGTCGCCGCCCGAGGACATCGTCGGTCACAGCCCGTCGATGCGGCACGTCTACGAGCTCGTGGGGCGAGTCGCCAGCAGCGACGCGTCGGTGCTGATCCATGGTGAAACGGGCACCGGCAAAGAGCTGATCGCACGCGCTATCCACAAGCAGAGCACGCGCTCGTCGGGGCCTTTTGTCGCCATCAACTGCGCGGCAGTGCCCGCCAGTCTCATCGAGAGTGAGCTGTTCGGCCATGCTCGCGGTGCCTTCACCGATGCCAAGGCACCACGCCCCGGTTTGTTCGTCGAGGCCAATGGCGGCACGCTGTTCCTCGACGAGATCGGGGAGATGCCGATCGAAGTTCAAGCCAAACTCTTGCGAGCGTTGCAAGAGCGGCGCGTGCGGCCCCTCGGCTCCAATTCGGAAGTGGCGTTCGACGCCCGCATCGTGTCCGCGAGCAATCGCGACCTCGAAAGTGAGGTCGCAGAAAAGCGCTTTCGTGAGGATCTTTATTACCGCGTGAACGTCGTCAAGATCGATCTGCCGCCCTTGCGCGCGCGTGGTACCGACGTGATCGCGATCGCGGGCGCCATCTTGAAGAAGCTAGCGCCGCAGCGGTCGCTCACCATTTCGCCAGCCGCTGGGCAAAAGCTGATGGCCTACGAATGGCCCGGCAACGTGCGAGAGCTGGAGAACTGCATGGAGAGGGCGGTTGCCCTGATGCGCTTCGAGACGGTTGGCGTAGAAGACCTGCCGGACAAAGTGCGCAGCTACGTCGCGGATCGCATCGTCGTCTCCGCGGAGGACGCAACCGAGCTCATTTCGCTGGAGGAGCTCGAGCGCCGCTACGTTGCCAAGGTGCTCAAGATGGTCGGCGGCAACAAGTCGCGCGCAGCGGAGATTCTCGGGCTCGACCGTCGCACCCTCTATCGCAAGCTCGATCGTATCAACGAAGAGCAAAAGGCCGCGTCTGTACCACCGTCCAATCCCAAGGTCGGCTCGTGACGGAACCAGATGCGGGCGCAAAGACGCAAACCGCGCCGCTGCGTAGGTTTCACCGCCGTCTCGCACACGACATCACCGGGAACGTGGGTGTGGTCATGAACGCGCTTGCGGAGGCGCTGCGCGAAGAAGAGACGGAGGAGATGCGAACGCGTTTCCGGCAGATGGCAGAGCGGGGCTTGCGTCGTCTGGAGCGAATCGCCGAGCTGGTGCGGCTTGGCGTCGAGCTGGAAGAATCGCAAGCAAACGAAGCAAGCCCGGTGGCGCTGGGTCTCGTCCTCACCGATGCGCTGGCTCGCGCGCGCGGCCTCGAAGCTCGCCGTGGCATCGAGATCGAGGAGGCGCCGGTGCCGGCCGTCGAGGTGGTGGTGGACCAACGTTTGTTGCGGGTGTTGCTTCGAGAGTTGCTCAGCAATGCGATCGCACACGCGAAGACCTCGGTGAAGCTGCGCGCCGTCGTCGAGGGCCGCCTCGTGCACATCGAGGTCGAGGATGACGGCAACGGGTTCAGCTCGTCGGACGTCGGCGCTTGCTCCAAACCCGAGAAACCGCGGGGGCTCGGAGTCGCGCTTGGGCTCGCCGCCGAGATCGCGGCAAGGCAGGGCGGGGAGCTGTCGATTCGGGGCGCATCCGCCGAACCGTCCCGCCTGTCCTGCGTGCGCGCGTCGATTCCGCTCCGCTGAGGGTCAGCGCGCGGGAAAGGCGCACAGGCGGGGCATCTTGCCTCGCATGCGTGTGGCTCCGTCTCGTGGTGCGCCGCTGTTTGTGTGGCACCGGCCGTGCACCATGTCGGTCATGACCACGCCCACCATCCCGCAAGAGCCCGATCCGCAGCCCGAGATACCGGTGGTGCCCTCGAAGGACCCAGTGCCTGCGCCGGAGATTCAACCTCCCGCGTCACCCGACAACCCCGAGATCATCGAGCCGCCCTCACCAGCGACACCAGAAATTCCGTCGCAGCCCCCGGCGACCCCGTCGCTCCCCACGTTCACTGACCAGCCCATCATTCCAACGCGGGGCTGATATAGCCTCCGCCCCCGCGCGATTGGCGAGCCAGTCGCGTGGGCGGCGGCCGCGTCATACTTAGGCCCCGCGCATGTAGCTTCGGGCGACAGCGTGCTTGCTTGATTGCAGCCGCGCAAGTTGGTTGCACAACACAGCCCGAATGGTACGAGCGAGAGGAAGCTCCAGTGCGCGCTGATAGGCGCGCACGATGCCAGAGCGGGAGGGATTCCGCCGGCTCTTGATCTTCATCTCCAGCACATCAGCGAGCGACTCCAGCTCGCGAGCGATGTCGTGAAGGAGGGCGTGCTGGTCGTGAGGGGTGCGGTTGAGCTCGAGGGCGCATTCCGCGACCAACATTCCAATCGCCTCGCAGTCATTCTTCATGGCCGTGTCTCCTCGCTCGTCCGGAGGGTCGATACACGCTTGACTGAGCACGCGCCGTGCCGGGGCCATGACGGCCTCGGCCCCAAGGGGATGAACTGGGCAGAACCGCCTCAATGAGGCGCCGTGGGCGCTCATCTGCCAGCTTGCTCAACTCAAGCCAGGTTGGCCAGGCGGGCGACAGTGTCGACCAGCACGTCGGGGGCGGTGGGTTTCGCAAGGTGATCGTCGAAGCCAGCGCGTAGCGCTCGCTCGCGATCTTCCTGCCTGACAAACGCGGTGACGGCGACGGCGCGAATATCCGCTGTCTCTTCTCGCATACGGACCCGCTGCATCAGCTCATAGCCGTCGAGATCGGGCATTCCGATGTCGCTGACCAGGACATGAACGGGGCCTTGCTTCAGTAACTGCAGCGCTCGTTGAGCACCACAGGCCTCCTGAACGTCGGCACCGGCGCGGCGCAGCACCATCGACCCGAGCTCGAGCGCATCCGGGTCGTCGTCGACAACCAAAACAGAGACTCCGAAGAGGGGCTGCTTTTCTCCCGTTTGCGATTGTGGCGGGCTGCAACCCGCTGCCGTGTTGCCTCTCTCCAGGGCCATGATTTCCGCCTCCTGACGACTGGCCCGCATGTACTGTTCAACCGCTGCACCGATACGAGAATCGATGACGTCCGCCACGATGTTGGACTCTGCCGCGCTCAATCCCGAAGCGTCGTGTTTGGTCAGCTGGTCGAAGATTGCGCGGCGCAGAGCTCCGTACTCGCGGATGACCCAGCTCAGCTGGAAACCGTGAGTAAAAACGGGCATCTGGTGCGGGCGGGGCAATGCTGTTCCCGTTGCTGTTCCCGTTCGGCCGGTGTCGCGTTCGAGCGCTTCCTCGAGCTCGCTCAGCAATCTCGGCAGGTCGTCGATGATCGTCGATTGAGCGCTACGCGTGGTGTTTGCTTCCCTCGAAAGCAGCTCGCTGACGACGACCCGAATGATGTCCGCGCGCGCGATTCGTAAAACAGCCAGGAGGGACATCGCGCCCAATTCAGCATCAGCCATGCCAGCCGGCTTTGGCTCTCGCAATCGTACGAGGCGTCCTGCCACGCTGCTCAGCAACCCCGGGGCGTTCGGCCACATCCGCGGCTCTTTAGCAGACGCGCCATAGCGACGCGCCACGAGGGTCAGCAGCGGCATGGCACCTGCAACGTCGCTCTCCGACGAACGGCGGCAGGGAGCCGCCCGTATCGAAAAAGGACAAGCGCATGCTGTACTGGACCGCCGTTTTCTTCGCGATCGCACTCGTAGCCGCCGTGCTCGGCTTCACCGGGATCGCAGGTGCCGCTGCCGGAGCCGCGAAGATTCTGTTCTTCGCGTTCCTCATCGTGGCCGTCATTTCGCTGTTGTTCCACCGCCGCGTGCCCGCTTGAACGAGCGCAGCACCATCACCCCATCGAAAGAAGCGACGACATGAACTCCGAAACCATCCTGAAGGGCGTCACCGAGAAAGCCAACGAGGCTTCCGAGGTTGCGCATGAAATGACGGCCGCCGCCAAGACCAATATTGGTGACACTGTCGAGCGGCTCTCTCGCGTGTACGCAACGATGCGCCGATTGGGCCTCGACGATCTGTTGTCGACCGTGGGGCTCCAGCGCAAGCAGAGCAGTGGCTCTGCCGTGGCGCTCGGCTTCGGCGCCGGCTTCGTAGTCGGTGCCGGCGCGGCGCTGATCTTCGCCCCGATGTCGGGTCGCGCCACGCGACGAATGCTCTCCAACAACATGCGGCAGTTCCTCGACGGGGGTGCTGAGGGCGAAGGCATGAAGGCGAAGGTCGAGGGCGCAGTCGAAACGGTGAAAGAAAAAATTGACACAGCCGTGCGCACCACGAAGCAGAAGGTCGAAGGCGCGACGGACGATGTGGTCGAGCTGTTCGACCAGAACAAGGACGGCGCCCGCTCGGGTCTGTCATGAACGAACACGGTGATTCGGTGAGCGGTCGCATCGAAGCGCCGCTCCCCGGTCCCCGCTTTGCGCTTTCGCGATGGATCGTGTGCGCGACTGTGGGGTTGGTGGGCCTGGGGGGATGCGAGCTGGCGCCGTCCGACGGTCGCAATGCGCGTGTCGGGTAAGACGAAACGAATTCGACGTGGGCCTGCGACGAGGGCTGCTAGGCTCCACGCTCGAGTCCTGTAATGCCGCTGGCATTGCGAGCTTTGCGTGCGAGATCGCTGCCGCGCTTATCCGTGGATCATCGACAAGACCTTTGCGACGATCGACGTCTGCTGCAACTCGGTGCTCTAGGGCCAAACTGCCAAACCACCGTCGAATGCCCCGGCGGCATTACATCCATTGCCCGCTCCGACAAATGAGTCAATAGGCAGAGACTGCTGCGTTGTACTCCTCGCGTGCACGCAGTATCCGATTCTCGGTTCCCTCCAGCTGCACCTGCAGATCGCGGAACCCCTGGTTTGCCTTCAAGTCAGGGTATTGCTCCTGAATCATAAGCAGCTTGGAGAGCGCCCCGTCAGGCCTTCTGAAACGCGGCCATCTTTCCCGGATCGCTGAGGTCGTCGGCGCTCAGCGTCACACTTCGTGGCCTCTGCGCGCGCCTTTGTCACAGCGTCCAACGTAGCCCGCTCGTGGGCCGCCGAGCCTTTGACAACGGCTACCAATTGCGGAACGAAATCGTGTCGGCGTTGAAGCTGAGCCTCCACGTTCGCCCATTTTTCGGCAGCGCTGGTGTCCTTGTCGACGAGGTCGTCGTAGCTCGCGCAGCCTGCGAGGGCGAGTACGGGCAGCGTGATGATGGCCCACAGAAGAAGGCGCCGAGAGAACCACGATCCAAAGACATGATCGAACCTCCGGTCGGGCTTTCGCAAGGTTCATCCCGCGGCGCCCTGCGAGGTCTACGGTTTGCCTTTGGCACGAAGTGCCGTTGACTGGGCCTGGGGCAGTTCTCTACAAGTGTGGCACGAGGTCTGCACGGGCCCGCCCAAAATGAATAATGGCGCAGTCCATCACGCGAGAAACATCCGACTGTTGGCGCTGTTTCTTTGCCTCGCAGCAATGGTGTTCGCGCTCCCTTTTTGGCCGGCGCTGTTGCTCGCGGCATGGACGGCTGAGCTCGCGAAGCCCCTGATGAGACGCTTTTCCCCGGTCGTCGGGGGCCGCATGCGTGGAGCGGCATTGTTGACTGCCATGCTCGTCACAGTCTGTTTCGTGCCGGTTGTGTTGCTTGTCTTTGCAGCCGCACACGAAGCCACCGAGCTCTATGCCAAGTTGCGCGAGTCCGGCGCTGACAAGGACGCCCTCCTGGCGCTTGTGTCCAACGGAGCCGAGCAGGGTGATGCGGAGATGGGCGCGCAGCAGTTGATGACACTTGCGAAGGAATACGGTTCTCGTGCGATCGGAGTGGCCGTCGGGCTCGCGGGCACTGCGACCGCCGCAGTGGTTGGCGTGGTGGTCTACTTTTGGGGGACGTTCGTGCTGCTCTGCGAAGGCCCCCGGACCTACGCTTGGGCAGAGAAACACATCGATCTACCGCCTGCCGTCACACGCGCATTTCGGGACGCGTTCGTCGAGACCGGGCGCGGCTTGTTGATTGGCGTCGGCGCGACCAGCGTCGTGCAATCGCTCGTTGCGACCCTCACGTACCTGCTGCTCGGAGTACCCCGCGCGATCTTGCTTGGATCCATCACGCTGGTCTTCGCGGTCGTTCCGGCGCTTGGTCCCGCCATGGTGTGGCTGCCGGTAGCGATCGCTCTCTTCGTCAGCGGCGACTACACCAAGGGCGGCATACTGGTGGGGGTAGGGGTGCTCGTGATTGGCACCGTCGACAATTTGGTGCGACCGCTATTCGTACGTTTCGGTCGAATCCAGCTTTCCTCGTTTGCCGTCTTCGTCGCCATTCTGGGAGGTCTGACGGTGGCTGGGCCTTTCGGCATCCTGCTCGGGCCCTTGGCGTTTCGGCTCGCGACTGAAGCCGTTCACCAGCGTGATGCCCGCGCTCGGCTTCCGATCGTGACTGGTTGATCAAGCGAGGTGCGGCGCATCGCCCCACTTGTGGCGTTTCAGGCATCGCAGGAGCCGCGCGCCTGCGCAAAGGGTGGGCACGTTGGTTGCACTACGCTGCTCACTATGGACATCCAGAAGAAGACGCTCGCGCAGTTCGATGACGTGACCGCGGCCAAGCGTTGCCTGGAGACACTCCGTCGTCGGCAGTTCTTTCGTTCTGACGTGACGGTCGATGTGCAGTACGAGAAGAAGGGCCACGAGGAGCTGCCGATGTCCTTCACACACGCGAAGGGTGGCTTGTTCAAAGGCGCGCTGATGGGAGGCGCCGTCGGCCTTGTGGCAGGCCTGGTGATCGCGTTGCTCGAGACGCAGCTGCGCGGCATGACACCCATCTTCGCGGGAGCATTCTCCGTTTTCGGCATGTTGATGGGCGCTTTCGCCGGGGTGCTCGTGGGTCCCATGAATCCCGACCCGAACCTGGAGAAGATGGAGAAGGACGGCGTTGTGGTCCTCTTGGTGCAGTCGCCCCATCAAAAGGACATCACTTGGGCGAACCGACAAATGCTGAAGTTCGGCGGCAAGGCGCTGGCCCAAGATAGTAAGTCGGCCCCCCCGCTGCTGCGGCCGCGGCACGCAAGCCACGCCTGATCATTGCGCATCGGTGGGCAAGCGGCGCAGACGGAGACGTCTGCGCCCTTTTTTCTTTTTGTCGCGCGCGTCACGGCGCCTCATTCGTGGCATTCGTGCGGCAATGCGCCCTAAATCATCCGCTTTACGAGCCACAGTCGCTGGCGCATCGGTTGCAAGGGCACGCATGAAATCGGGGCCTCCGGCACAGCCGCCTGGGGTCGCGCAACCAACGTAGGAGACTCGAGCAATGAAACGATTTTTGATGATTGGTTTTCTTGTGCTAGCGGCTTGCGAAAACAAAGCAGCCGACGTGAAGACCGAAGACAAGCCTGTCGCTGCCGACAACACCAAGAAGAACGAGCGCGACAAGGGCAACACCACCACGCCGACCGATCAGGCAGAGAACGAGACTGACCGCAACATCACGAAGGATATTCGGGCAGCCTTGATGAAGAAGGACGAGCTCTCCGTGAATGCCAAGAACGTGAAGGTCGTGACCAACGACGGCAATGTCACCTTGCGTGGCCCGGTGGCCGACGAGAAAGAGAAGACCACCATCGTCGCGGCCGTGACCGAAGTTACTGGCGTCAAGAAGGTCGATAACCAGCTCGAAATCGCGGCAAAATAGGAGGGGAGATCATGAGTAAAAAAGCCGTCGTGGGCATGGTGGGGACGTACGCGGCTGCGGAGCAAACAATCTCCGAGCTGAACCGATCCGGCTTCACCAATGACGATGTTTCGGTGTTGTTCCCGGACACGCGGGGCACCCGCGATTTCGCATACGAGAACAACACCAAGTCGCCGGAGGGCGCAGCCGTCGGCGCTGGCGTCGGCGGTGCTGTGGGCGGCACGATCGGGCTCCTGGCTGGCATTGGTGCGTTGGCAATCCCCGGCCTCGGCCCGTTCATCGCAGCCGGTCCCATCATGGCGGCGCTCAGCGGAGCCGCGGCTGGCGGAGCCGTGGGCGGGCTGACTGGGGCCTTGGTCGGCATGGGCATCCCCGAAGTCGAGGCCAAAGCATACGAAGGCAAGGTCAAGAACGGCGGCATCCTGGTGTCCGTCCACACCGAAGACCAGAAGGCGCGAGCCCGGGCGAAGGAAGTCCTGCAACGCTTGGGGGCTGACGACATCGTCACGATGGGTGAAGTCTCGGCCTGATCACGATACAAACACGAAGACGCCCGCGCCTGAAGCGCGGGCGTCGACGGTCGGGGTGGGTACAGACGTCAGCGACGAAGCAATGCGACGGCGCCTCCGACTACCGCGACGACCACCACGACTGCGATGATGCCGACCCAGAGTCCGGCTTTGAAGATGCCCTCGATGGCGGCGCAGCCGCTGAGCATCAGCGCGAGGCTGGCAAACAATACGGGGACCGCGATCGCGCCCCGTTTCTCGAGCATGACGCTGGATGTCGTTTTCATTGTGCGATCCCCTTCGCCGCATCACGGCGGCCGTATTCGAACCCGTGACGAACGTAATGGCGCACCTCGCTCCAATCTCGCGCGCCCGGACGTTCGCGCCAGTTGTTCGCCAGCACCGAGTCGAGTTGGCTGCTCCATTCTCGGAAGCGCTCCCCGTAACGGTTCGCTGCCTCGTAGCCGAATTGAATGGCGTGCTCGGCGTTGTCCCAGGTGTCGATCACTCTTGGCGGATTGGGGCGGTCGTCGAACGGAATCGGCTGCTTGCCAGCAGCCTGCTTCAGCGTGTCGCCGATGTCTTGGTTGAGCTCGTGCCCGGCGTTGCTGCTGAATTCGTGTTTCGTTTGCTCCCAGTCGCGCCGAAGAGCCTCTTTGATGCGGTCCCACGTGTTCGGGCCCTGGCCGTCGTGAGCTTGATTGTCGCGAGTTGTGTCCATGGTGGTCTCCTGGCACGAAGGGGTGCGACAGCTTGGTTGCAGCCGCTGTGCCAGCTGACCGCGAGCCCGTTCAAGGATGGGTCATTGCCTCTGGACGGACGATCGCGTCGAACTCCTCGGCGGTAACGCTGCCGAGCTCGAGCGCCGCCTCGCGCAGCGACTTGCCCTCGTGATGGGCCTTCTTTGCCACAGCTGCGGCGCGCTCGTAGCCGATGTGGGGCAGAAGTGCGGTCACCAACATCAAGCTCTGCTCGAGGTGCGCCTGAATGCGAGCTCGATCAGGCTCGATGCCCCGCGCGCAGTGCTCTTCGAACGAGGCCATCGCGTCGCCCAACAGGCGAATCGAAGAAAGTACGTTGTGAACGATCAGCGGCTTGTACACGTTCAGCTCGAAGTTTCCCGCGCTGCCAGCCAGCGCGATCGCGGCGTCGAAGCCGAGCACCTGCGTCGCAACCATGGTCAACGCTTCGCATTGCGTTGGGTTCACCTTGCCCGGCATGATCGAGCTGCCTGGCTCGTTTTCCGGGATGGTGAGCTCTCCCAGGCCGGCGCGCGGCCCGCTAGCGAGCCAACGCACATCGTTTGCGATCTTGATCAGCGAACAGGCGAGAGTGCGCAGCGCGCCGTGGCAGGCCAAGAGCGCGTCGTGCGACGCGAGCGCTTGGAATTTGTTTGGGGCAGTGATGAAGGGGAGCCCCGTGATGGACGCGATGCGCGCTGCGACCAGCTCCGGGTAGCCAGCAGCGGTTCCCAGCCCCGTGCCCACGGCCGTGCCGCCGAGCGCAAGCTCCGTCACCAAGGGCAGGTTCGCCTCGATCGCGCGTCTGCTCTGATCGAGCTGCGCAACGTGCCCGGAGAGCTCTTGTCCCAAAGTGAGGGGCGTGGCGTCCTGCAGATGTGTGCGGCCGATCTTGACGATGTCCGCGAACGCGTCGCTCTTGGCTGCCAGCGTCGCGCGCAGCGCGGCGAGGTGGGGAAAGAGGTGCGCGTGAATCTCGCTCAGCACCGCGATGTGCATGGCCGTGGGAAACACGTCGTTGGAGCTCTGCGAACGGTTGACGTCGTCGTTCGGATGGATCGGTTTTTTCGAGCCGAGCATGCCACCGGCGAGCTCGATCGCCCGGTTGGCGATCACCTCGTTGGCGTTCATGTTCGTTTGGGTGCCGCTGCCCGTCTGCCAGACCACCAGCGGGAAGTGATCATCGAGCTGGCCGTCTTCGACTTCGCGTGCTGCAACCGCGATGAGATCGCGCTTGGCGGCGGTGAGCAGCCCGAGCTCGGCGTTCACGTCCGCGGCGGCTCGCTTGACGACCCCGAGCGCACGGATGAACGACCGCGGGAAGTGATCGGCTCCGATGCGAAAGTGCCGCCGTGAGCGCTCTGTTTGGGCGCCCCAGTAGCGGTCGGCCTGGACTTGGATCGAGCCCATGGTGTCTGATTCGGTGCGGGTTTTCATCTTGATCGACCTCGTAGCAGATCGTGGCAATCGGCCTCGGAGGGGCAGAGTGCCACACCCGATGGGGGCTGAATTGGGGAAAAAACAGCTGATCGACCTGGGCGAGCCCACGAACGGAGTCGCTCGCGTCATCACTGCCGTCGCCCGAGGCGACTTGTCGCAGAAGATGGTGCTCGAGATCGAGGGGCGGCCAGTTCGTGGCGAGCTCTTGCGCATCGGCACGACCATGAATGCAATGGTCGGTCAGCTCTCTTCGTTCGCAGCCGAGGTAACGCGCGTCGCCAAAGAAGTCGGCAACGAGGGCAAGCTCGGCGGCCAGGCCGAGGTGCGCGGCGTCAGCGGCATGTGGAAAGACCTGACCGACAAAGTCAACGCTCTCTCGGCGAAACCTCACGGTGCAGGTGCGCAGCATCGTGAAGGTGACGACGGCTGTCGCGACCGGCGCAGCTGAACGCTGCGCGCGCCAAGATCAAGGGGTTGATCCGCTGGGCGCGGCTTCGGTGACGAGGCGCCTCAGACTGTCTTTGGATTGAAGCGCAGCTCGGAACGGCCTTTCAAAAATTTGCGCATGTACTCGCCGCCGTTTTGGTCGCGCAGCTTCTGTCTGAGGGCGTTCTGAAGCTCGCCTGCCCACGGCTTCTCTTCAGTGGACTTGATGGCTTCGGTGACCAGCGCCAGCGCCTCTTCGCGCTTTTTCAGCTCGGATTGGTGGGCTTTGAAGCGACGAGAGAACCAGATCAACATGCCAACCATCCCTATCGCCAGCACACCGATGGCGGCACCTAGGCCATAGAACAGCGTGTTGCCAGATTCGGCGAACTCCCCGGCGGCCCACAACACCGAGCCGCGACCTTCCGGGATGCGACCGTTTTCGCGTCCGGCGCGGGTTTCGTCGATCGCGTCTTGAAAGCCCAGTGTGACCTGTTTGGTGATCGCGCGCGCGCCCTTGCCCACGGCCTCCATCCGCTCATCGGAAGGGCCGAGCTCGGCCTTCGCGGTGGTGAGGATGGTGACAATGAGGTCCGAAACGATGCCGCTGATCAGCGCGCGCACGCGCTTCTCTGTTTTCTCACTCAGCATGGTCGAGAGCGCCGTGTCGAGCGTGCTCGCCACCATCTGGTTGGTCATCTTCTGCACTTCACCGAGTAAGACCTTCATTCGCTCCTGCCGGTCCTCTTCGGACAGAGATTCGAGGGCGCCGTCCAGCATGCCCGAGGTGGCGCGCTTGACAGCCTCTTCGATGGCGTCTTGTTGGAGGTTGTAGGCGAGCTGCCGCTGGTTGCCGGGGTCGGACATGCCCTCGACGACACCGTCGATGACCGCTGGCGTCGCCTGCCGGGCCACATCGCTCACGATGCCGCCGCAACCCGTCAGTGCGACGAAGCCCAACGCCAATGCAAAGCGCGAGGAATCCATTGAGCCTCGATGAGCACGGGGCGTGCCTACGATTCCTGGCAGTTTTCGCCGAATGTCGGCGAAGACTGGGCGTTCGATCTGTCGCCTATCGCCTCACTGTGCGGACCGCCGGCTCCGTCAGTCGCAGCTCTTGTTCATCGCTTTGGCGGCCTGTTTGTAGCCGTCCAGCGCTTGCTGACAGGCGGCCTCCATCGGATTTTTCTCCCAGTTGTCGCACGGGCTCGCGGCCGCGCCCTGGGCCATCACTCGACAGCATTTTGCGGCCTTTTTGCAGGTATCAGCGGGCTTGCTTTTCTTGCTCGGCTTCTCGGCTTCGTCCTCGTCTGCTTCGCTCTCGTCCTTGCTGCTCGAGGACGAGCTGGTGAAGCTGCCGAACGTGTAGAGAAGAATGCCAGCCAGCGGCACCGTGGTGACGAAGATCATGATCAGCGTGAAGGGCAGGGCACTTTTGTAGTTCGGCTGCGCGACGCCCATCTGGACAGGAGCCCCGAAGCCCTGTGGCCCCATTTGTTGAGCGCCGTAGCCCTGTTGGGGTGCTCCCCACCCGCCCTGCTGCTGCATACCCTGCTGCTGCTGCATACCTTGCTGCTGAATTCCTTGCTGCTGCATGCCGGGTGGTGGGCCCCCGACCGAGGCCATCGCCATGCGCGCCGGGTTTCGCGGATCGACGCGCAGCTCGATGGCGGCGCCTGGCTGTACGCTGGCAATCTGCAGCTCCGAGACCAGCTGCTCGAAATTCGCTACGTAAGGCGGCCCCATCTGGGGGTGAACCTCGACTGTGAAGACGAGCTTCAGGTGGCGATGTCCCATCACCGCCACCGAGCCGCCGGTGGTTCCGAGCTGTAGGATGCGCCCGCGAGCGGGGACGCCGGTTCGCAGTAGCTCGTCTGTTTTCTGCTGGCCGCGCATGAAAGCGCCGAGGATCACGACCACCAGAACGATGGGCAGAGCCGCGCTGAAGATGATGATGAGCGTGACGTTGGGCATGTCTGGCTCCTTGGATGCCGGATTAGCCTATCAGGGTCGACCGACAGTCCCTACGTGACCAGCGCCACCCTGGTCAGGTACGTTCTTCGCACGGATGGCCCTTTCCGACGCGCTTCAGTTCTTCCCCAAGACTGATCAGGGACGCGTACGCGATCTCAACGAGGACAACTTCCTCGTCGACAAGAAGCTTGCGCTCTCGATCGTTGCTGACGGTATGGGGGGTCACGCAGCGGGTGAGGTGGCCAGCGCCATCGCCGTGCGCATCATCCACCAGGAGGTGCGCAAACGCGCCGACTTCATAAAGTCGTACGGCACGGGTCGAGGCTCGAGAGATGGCGCTCGCGAGATCCAACACATCATGGAGTCGGCCGTGTTGCGCGCGTGCTCGCGCGTCCACGAAGAGGCCAAGGCCGATGCGTCGAAACGAGGAATGGGGACGACGTTGTCCTCGCTCTTGGTGACCGGCTCTCACGGGTTCGTGGCCCATGTGGGTGACAGTCGCATCTACCTCTACCGGGACGGCAAGATTCAGCAAGTGACCGAAGACCACACGGTCATGAACGAGCTTATCCGTCGAGGGCGACTGACCCGCGAGCAGATCGACAAGGTTGCCCAAAAGAACGCCGTCACCCGTGCGGTAGGCGTTTACGAACGTGTCGATGTCGACACGCTGATGCTCGACCTCCTCCCCGGCGACCAGTTCTTGCTCGCTTCGGACGGGCTGCATGGCTACGTGAATCACGTCGCCGAGCTCGAGCCCTACTTCGAGGACGAAGACGGCGAGCGAGCGTCCGCCGAGCTGATTGACCTGGCCAACAAGAAGGGCGGCAAGGACAACATCACTTGCGTCCTCGTGCGCGTCGGTCGTGCAGACCAGAAGGACAAAGAGCTCGCTCGCCGGCTCGCGCAGAAGCGCGAAGCGCTGCGCAACATGCCGCTCTTCTCCAAGCTGCAAGAGCGCGAGCTGCTCCGCATCATGCAAGTCGCCGAGGTGCTCGAGTTCCAAGCGGGCGAGGACGTGGTCCGCGAAGGCGACCGCGGCGACGAGCTGTTCATCGTGACCGAAGGCAACCTCGCCATCTTGCGCGGCGAGCAGGTGCTCAGCGAGGTAGGGCCCGGGGAACACTTCGGCGAGATGGCACTCATCCGCAGCTCGCCTCGTTCAGCGACCGTCCGCGCCCTCGAGCGCTCCGAGTTGATTGCGATTCGAAGGGCCGATTTCTACGCCATCTTGCGCAAAGAGTACGAGCTGGCAGTCAAGCTGCTGTGGCAATTTCTCGGGGTGCTGGCTGATCGCCTCGACCAAACTTCGCGCGACTTGTCGACCGCCAAAGAAGAGCTCGCCGCGGAAGACATCACCGACGCCATCGTCGCCGAAGACATCGACGACACGTCCACCACCGAGCCTGGAACCTCCGAGCGAGGCCGCATACGCCAGCTGCCGGAGCTCAGCTTTTCGGATCCCGCGCTCGCCGAAACCGGCACCAACCCGTCGCTCTTGGTCTCCAGCAAGCCGCCGATCTTGGCGGGGCTGCGGGAGACGACGGATCCCGGGGTAGGGCCGATCGCGACACCGGGAGAGGAGCGGGCCCCCATCTCCAGACGCACGCCTGCGAGCATGCGACCGTTCGGGGCACTCGTCCCAGGTGGCGCAAAGAGCTCACAGAGCGGGTCTCACGCGCTCGACGCGCTCAAACTGCCGGCTGAAGGTCCGCCCCTGTTCGGGTCGCCGGTCGCCCCAGCGGTCGTCACGGGCCAGAGCCCCGCAGATGTCGTGTTGTCCAAGACGATGCCGTCGCCGACCTCGGAAATGCAGGCGCAAATTCGCGCGGCACTTGCCGCCGGCCGGCCTGAGCACCGCACCCCAGAACAAGTCGAGGCTTTTGCTGCAGAGCCCGCGGCGCCGGATGCACCTCCGCCTACGGGAGAACGCGAAGGGACGTGACGCGCCATCTGGGTGCCCAATAAATGGGGTGGGGCGCCGCCCTGGCGCTGCTCTCGGGACTGGCATTGCCACGCGCGGCCGCTGCGTTCGAGCCAGTGTTGCCTGGCGAACCCCGGACCATGCACGAGCCAGGTGAGCCGGTCGACGTTGCCGACGCTGCCGACGTGGCGGATCCGATCGACATCGAGGTCGGTCTGACTTTTCGCTTGGACTACGAGCGGGGAAAGATCGAGCGCGTCACCGACGCCGCCGTCGACGAGGTCGGGGAGCTCTCAGCGCTTTCATCGCGGCTGATCCCGGAGGTCAAGATCGGCATCTTTCATGATCTCGCTGGCGTGGTGCGGCTTCCGATCATCTTGTCGACCACGCGCACGATAGCGCCCGCCGGAGGGCGCCCCCAGACGATTTTCTCCGGCGGCGTGGACGTCTTCACCCTTCCGTTTCGTTCGGCAGAGCGAAGCGGCATCGAACATTTGGCGGTAGGCCTCTCGTGGGGCGCAATGAATCAGGCCCGCCACGCAGCGCTGCCGTCGTTGACCATCTCGGCCGAGGTGGAAATTTCGGTCGGAGATGCCATGAGCGCCTGCACCGATCCTCCGCCTGATGGTCAAGTGCGCTGCGCACGTCCGGGCGATCAAAACCGCAACGGCAAGCGCGACGCCGCCGAGCCCGATGGAGGCACGGAGATCGACGCGGGAACTGCACGCGGCTCGGTCGCGCTTGCGCTCGCGGCCACGGTGGCCCGTCGTATCCGCTACGTCGAACCGTTCGGCGCGCTGCGGGCCAAGATCGAGATCCCACTGGCGGACAGTCCCTTCGAGACGACCTCGCTCGGCATCGGAGAGACCTTCCCACCCGTTCGAGGCGAGGCGGAGATCGGCGTCGGTTTCATCCCGTGGGAAAATCGTGAGCGTTTCTCGCGCGTGTGGGTCGACGCACGCGTGAATGGCGGCTTCGTCACACGGGGCGTCGACTATTCCCCTCTGTTCGACGCCATCGGCGCTTCGGATGCTGTCTCGCTGCGGGCTCCGACTGAAACGGCGGCGGGCCGCGCGTACGCTTCCGGCGCAACGGTCTCGGACGCCCATGCAACGCTCGGCGCGCGCGGCTCTTTCGTGTGGCGTGCCAGTGAGCTCATCGAGCTCGGCCTGGCAGCTGCGATTCGTCACGAGCTGGCGTACGGGATCGTGGCGGACAGCGAGTGCAAGGGTGGCGAGACCAGCTGCAGCGTGCCGACGAATCCCGCGTACAAGAAAGCGCTCGACGGCCCGGAGGGCGAGCTCACGCTGGCTGACAGCGTGTCCCTCCAATTTGCGGCAAGCGGCGCGGTGATGTTTTAGGGCCCGCTCAGCAATGACTTGCTGAGCGGGCCCTTAGCGCGCCCACAAGGTCCGCGCGCGAGAGCCGTGGTACGGTGCAGCCGCGATGCGGTTTACCGTTCTCTCGGACGAAGCGGGCATGAGGCTCGACAAGCTCCTGTGTGGCAAGCTGCCCGGTATCGGCCGCGCCACGGTCAAGCGCTTGTTCGTCGACGCCCGCGTGCGTCTGGTGCGTGATGGTGGTGGCACTCGGCGCGCAGCCAAAGGTGACGTCGCGGCAGAGGGACAGGTCGTGGAAGTCGATGTGGCCGTGACCGACGTCACGGCCGTACCTGATCCGGATGCGCCGCTCCTCGTCGTGCTCGAGACGGAGCAGATCGTCGTCATCGACAAGCCGGCTGGGCAGCCGACGGCGCCGCTCGCGCCGGGAGAACGCGGCACGCTCGCGAACGCGCTCTTGGCTCGCTACCCCGACGTGGCAAGCTGCGGATTTTCGCCGCGGGAGCCTGGGCTTTGCCACCGCCTCGACACCGGGACCTCGGGCTTGGTCTTGGCGGCCAGGTCCCCGGCTGCGTTCGACGCGCTCACCCGTGCCTTGAAAGATGGCCGGCTCGACAAACGTTATTGGATGCTCGTCCTCAACGACGGCCTACCGGAGTCGGGCACCATCGACATCCCGATCGCCGCCCACCCAAAAGATCGGCGTCGGGTGCTGCCCTGCTTGCACCCGCGTGACGTTGCCCGCAACCAGCCGCGCGCGGCCACCACCACGTGGACGAAGGTGCGCGAGATCGACAAGCTCGCACTGGTCGAGGCGCGCGCGCCGCGCGCGTTGCGCCACCAGATCCGCGCACACATGAGCGCGATCGGTCATCCGCTGATCGGCGACGCCCTGTATGGCGGCGACATGTCCTTCGGGCTCTTGCGGCACGCCTTGCATGCCCAGCGCATTGCCTGGGGTGGTGACTCGATCATTCCGGCGTTCGTGTGTCAGAGCCCGTTGGCCCCCGACTTGGTCAAGCTCGTCGGCGAAGCGCCCGTGGCGTGAGCGTCAGCTGAACGGCAGCTCGATAAACGACGCGCTCAGTGCGTTGGCGAAGACAGCGATCTCCGCGTTGGCGCTCCCGATGCGCGCGAAATGATCGCGGTCGCCCAACGTGATCACCAGCCGCAAGCGATGCCCGGCGGGGAGGGCATACGACGTGGGCAACAGGCCGAACGAGAGTCGCATCGTCTCGCCGGGTGAGGCCGGAGCTCTGTCCGCACCCAGGAAAGATCGACATGGCGTAAGCGGAACGAAGCCAGGCTCGGGGTCGCTCTCGCGGCGGTGCACTGCGCGAAGCTGAGCCTCGCTCACGTACGCAACCGAGCCGGTCGGCGAGACGTCCAAGAGGTACGCCATCACCACGAAGTCGCTGCTGTTCGATCGAACGAAGAGATGTACAGCTGGATGCCCCGTCAGCCGCTTCGGCTCGGAGAGTGGCTGCGACTCGAACTTCAATTGATCTCTCGTGCGAAGAGCGATGTCGGGATAGTCCGCCGCTACGAACGCTGCGAGTACGCCACGCCAGCGCGACCGCTCGCCTGTCCCGAATTCACTCGCGCGCGCGATCGCCGAAGCCGTCTCGGAGAGTGGTGGCTCAGGCGTCAAGGTGCGGCTCTCCGACAGGTACAGGCGCTCGAAGCGGACGTCTTCTGGCGGCCAACTCGACGAAGTACGCCAGCGATTTTCACCCAGGGTGAAGTACGAAACGGGGGCTTCGCTAGCGATGCCGTCGTCTTCGTTCTTCAGGTGCAAATCGAAGAAGCGTAAGAGCTCGGCGTCATGCGTGAAGCCTGCGCTACGCGATTTTCCATGCGGCTCGTGCGCGATCACGCCAGCGTGACCCCAAGGGCCGAGCAACAAGCGACCGCCTTTGACGCTGTTGAAGCGTCAAGCGCATGCTTGCAGGGCTGATCGGAAAGCGCGGCGGCCTGCCCGTACGCGCCGTCGAGGAAACCGCCGTAGCTGTAGACGGCAGCGCCCGATCCGGCAATCTTCGACAGATTGGTCCGCGGGCTGACGGTCGCGAAGGCCAGCTCGTCGCTGCCAGCCTGGGTGTCGTCGCGAAATGTCGCTTCTAGGCAGAGCGCGTGGATGTCTCCGTTCTCTACGTGATCGAGCAGCGCTCGTGCTCGTTCGCGGCCCTCGGGATCGTCATCGACACGGCGGCCACCGCGGAACACGGCGCCCATCGCGCTCGCGATGATGCGCTTCGTGCGCGCCGGGCCGACCCGATCGAGCAAGATTTTCAGCTGCGCCCCCCACCGTTCTGGCTCGTTCGCGCGGGCGCGAGCGATCACGTACACGAGCTCCGCCATCGACCGCGTCAGCAAACATGGGCGCGATATTCGCACGCCGCCTCGGGCGGTAACGAGCCTGTACGCGGGTGGGTCTACTGTTGACTTCTGCGCCATGTCGCATAGGGTGCGCGCCGTTCGGGGGCACCCCGAATGAACAAGGAGAGCTGACGATGCGCTTCCCCCTTTCTGCGACTCTCGCGCTGGTCGCGAGCCTCGGTATTGCCGCCGCTTGCGGCAGCACCACCACCACCACCGAAGAGCCGGTCGCCACCGCAACGGCCTCCGAGATGACGCCGCCGGATCCGACCACGGAGCCGACCAGCACGGCACCGACAGCGACCGCGCCGCCCACGGCGTCCGCGACCTCGACGACGCCGCAGCCGCCCGCGAAGCTCGCCTGGAAAGACCGGAATCGCGACCAGAAGATGGAGCTCATGAAGGCGGAGGTCTTGCCGCAGATGAGCAAGATGTTCCAGGAGTTCGACGGCAAGAAGTTCGCCAAGATGGATTGCGCGAGCTGCCACGGCAAAGACAAGACCTTCATGATGCCGAACCCCGGCTTGCCGAAGCTCGACCCGACCGACAACTTCAAGAAGCACGCTACCAAGAACCCGAAGATGCTCGAGTTCATGTTCAAAGTGACGCCGGCCATGGCCCAGATCCTGAACACACCCGGCTACGATCCGGCCACCCAGACAGGTTTCGGCTGCACGAGCTGCCACACGATGGAAGCTGGCAAGGGCCCGAAAAAACCCTGATCTTGCCCGCTGGTCGAGGGGCGTGAGATGAGGCTCTGGTGTCTCGCCTCCGCCCCCGCGCGTGGCTTCTATTTCTGTTTCTGAGCGCCGGTTTCTTCACCTGGCCCTCGCGCGCTTTTGCTTGGGTCGAGTCCCATGTCGCGCGCGACGATGTCCGCGTTACGGTCGCACCTGATGGCTCGGCTCGCGTCGAACATCGGGTGCTCCTGTTGGTCAGTGGCGGTCCGCTGACGTCGATCTCGATTCGCGGCGTCGACGCCGACGCGATCATCGAGCCAGGCGCGTATGTGGTTCCGGAGAGCGACGACAAGAGCGGGTCGCTCAGCAACGCTGTCGAGCTCTCGCCCAAGCGGGTCGGCGGTGAAGCCGGGGCGCGCACCGATATCGAGGCGCCGATCGCCGGCCGCGGCATCTCACGTGGCCGTTTCGTGGCTGTGCTTCGCTACAAGACCGACCTCGCTGCAGCAGGCCTTCTGCGCGCCGACGGCGCCAGTGCGCGCTTGGATTGGGTCGGTGCCGAGTGGGACGACGGACTGGAGACGACCCGTGCGACCTTCGTGCTCCCATCCGCCCCAAAGGAGCCGCACACGATCGACGCCGACGCGGACGCCGAGGGTGACGAAGGCGCGCGCGGCACGTTTCTATCCACGCTGACCAAGAAGGCGGACGCTGACTCGCTGGAGATCATTCGCCCCTACGCGTCTCGCAGCGAGCGTGTGATCTGGTCGTTGCGGGTCGACCCGCGTGCGTTCTCGTTCATGGCGAAAGAGCCAACCTCGCGAGGGCCGAGCGTCGCCGGTAGCCCGCCTGCTCCGCCGCGCTCGCCGTTGACCATCGTGCAGAGTCCGCGCGAGACCGGCTTCCTCGTTGGAGCGCTGGCGCTGTTCGTGATCGTGACTTCGCTTGTCGGGGCACATGCCATCGAGGTGCGGCAGCGCGCGGCGCGGCGCGGCGATCAACCGCGGCCGCTGCTCGGCGTGCCGGTGGTGATCCGAACGGTGATCGCAGGCTCGCTCTTCGTGCTCGGCGTCGGACTGCAATTCTCCGATACGGCTCCGCTCTTGGGCTCCGTGGTGCTTTCGAGCTCGATCTTGGCCATCTGGCATCTGCCTGCGCGCCGCAAGAGCGCCCCGCGCGGGCCTGGGACATGGCTCGCGCTTCGCGCGCATGAGGCGTTCTTCGTGGCCCCTCGCAGAAGCTCGATCTTCGATGCCAAGACTTGGTCGGGGGCCCTCGCGCTGTTGGTGGTGCTCTGCGTCTTCGCGGGGGCCGCGCGGTACGTGGCGCAAAGCTCCACGACGCTCGCGACGCTGCTGCTGTTCGACGTCACGCCCTTGCTGGCCTTGTTCCTCACCGGCGGTCGGGCCTGCGTCACGCCGGATCCCGCCTCCGACGGGATCGAGCTGTTCCGACGTGTGGCCCGGTTGGTCGAGCGCGCGCGGCCGGGGGTGCGCGTGGTTCCGCGCGTGCGCATTCCTCGCGGCGAGAAGGACGCCGATGAGATGCGTGTCGTGTTCTTGCCGGCGCGCGCCGCGCGTGGCCTGCGCGGAATCGAGCTGGGCGCTGCGTACGCGAGCGGTCCAGGGGGCCACCTACTGTTGCCCGAGATCATGCTGCGCTACGAAGAGGGCTCGCCCTGCGAGACGCTGGCAGGCTCGTTCGAACCGTTCGGCCGCGCGCAGCGAGGCCGCCGCCCGGATGAGCGCGTGCAGAGCTTCGTTCCGAAGCTTCCGACCGCCAGGGTGACGGCCGATCTGGTGATGGCGCTGCTCGATCGCACGACGGCTGCGCCGCTACCGGACCGCAACACGCGCGCCCCTCAAAAGCCAGCTGTCCGACGCGCGCTGGTCAGCCGAGGCGCCACGCCGGAGCCGGCGCTCGTGTCCGAGACTGGCTGAGTCTGCTTTACGGGTCACTGTCGTTCGCCGGCAATTCGTTGACTGGATAGCGGTAGAACCGGATTCCGGCGTTGGTCTCCTTGGGAAAGTGCACGCTCTTCACGCGCGCCTCGGTGCAAGATCGCGCGCTCGGCGGATAGCCAGGACCGAGCTCGACTTGCGTGACGTTGCCGTCGCCGTCGACCGTGACGCCGATCGCAAGGGAGCCTCCAGGGCCCGGACCCTGGCGCAGGGCGCGCTCCAAACAGCGACCGACGCCGCGCATGATGGTGCGCTGCGCGTCGCTCATCGTGCCGCTTTCCACGATGTCCGCGTCCGCCTCGTCGTCATCCGTCGGAGCCGGGCTCGAAGGGCTCGGCGGAGGCGATGCCAGCTCGCCGCCGGAGGTCTGCTTGGGCGCTCCCAGTGGAGATTTTTGTTCCGCCGGGATTTGGGACGTCGAGTCGACGCCGACGTTCAGCGCTGGGGAGCGCGCCGCTTCGCCGACGTCTGCTGAGACGCAGCCAAAAATCACGAATGGAAAGAGCCAACTGGTCAGCCTCACAGCTTCATTGTTGCTCATCGTGCTCTCCAGTTCACTGGCGAGACGAGATCCTGCTCACCCACGAATAGTGGGCAGCTGGCGAGCCTCGTCGCGTAGCACGGGCCCATGCGTTCCATTGCCGCCGTGTCCTCCTCCGTCGCTGTCGCTGTCGCTGTCTCGCTTGCCTTCTTGGGGCTCGCCCCCGGTTGCGGTGACTCCGGGGCGGGCGGTGAGGACGGCGGAAACGGTGACGAGTGCTCGGCGGACGAAGTCGCGGTCGAGTATCTGGGCGGCCCCGACGACGGCCGGATCGAGTGTTTCCCGATCCCGGAAGAGTGTGGTGGCACGGTGGCTTGCGACGGCGAGCAAGCCTGTTCGGCGGTGATCTACGGCCTCTGTGAATCGCCTTACGTCGGCGTCGGCTGTTCGGCCCTGGAGGGCCACGCGTCGATCATCAGCTGCAACGACTGAGCTCTTGCGTCAGCGCAAAGCGACGGGGAAGGCGTTCTTGTAGTCACGCATCGCTTCCGCTTCGCTGATCTTGTGCTGGTAGCCGGTCGCGTTGCGAAACGCGCGGTCGTCGATCACCACGGGGTGTTTGATGTGGTGGAGCGCGGCGGCGGGTAGCTTCGGCAGACCGAAGCGCCCGAGGGCCAGTCGATAGGCCATCTCCGGTAGCGCGAACGAGGAGCGGCCCGTTTGCTCGATGAGCGTCGAGAGTGGCACCGGTGGCGGCCCTGCGACGTTGTACACCCCGCGGATGCGAGCCTTCAAGGCGCACTCGAGCGCGCCGGCGACATCCTTTTCGTGCATGAACTGAAACAGCGGATCGAAGCCCAAAATACGCGGCACGCGGGGCCCGCGGATGAAGCTCGCCAAGGTGCCGTGACCGGTGCCGCCGAGTGTGTAGACCATGCGCAGCACCGTCGTCGTCATGTCGGGCATGCGCCAGAGCGCCGAGCCGGCGTACAGATCTGCAGCCACCAGATCGGCGAGCTCGGGGAAGCTTCCGACCGCCGTCGGGGGCTCGTCTTCGGTGTGATAGAGCGGCGACTCGGGGCCGGCGCCGTAATAGGTGTGACGCCCGACGAACACGACGTGTTTCACGCCGTAGCGGTGCGAGAAATCGAAGACCGCGCGTGTGCCGCCGAGATTGATGCGATAGCGGTCCTCGCTGCGCGCGACCAAGTGAGTGACGGTCGCCATGTGCACGACGGCCTCCGGCTGCGTCGTGCGAAACACGTCTTCAGCCGGGCGCGAGCGAATGTCGACGCGATGCATTTCGATGCCGTCAGGCGCGTCCGCGAACGAGCGCTTGTCGATGCCGACGATCTCGTGACCGGCCTCGAGCAAGTGAAGCGCAACGACGCGCCCGGTGGCGCCAGCAATGCCCGTGATCAGGATCTTCACGAAGCGCCGCCGTTCCCGTTCGAGCCCGCGCGAAACTGCTTCAAAGTCTGCTCGGCGAAGTTTTCACGTCGCTGACGGCCGCGCTCGATCATCGCCATGATGCTGGTGCGCACTTGCTCGACGTAGCCCTCGATCACGGTGTCCGCCTCGGCGCCCGTGCCTTGAAACACAAGCGGCTCGCCGTATTCGACCTCCAGCTTGACCGGCAGCGGAATCGGCATGCCGTAGGGGGTGATGGGGACGTAGGGCATCCCCAGCAGGCGCCCGAGGCCGACTGCGTTGTAGATCGAAGGCACCGCGGCGCCGCCACCCAAAAATGCGAATGGGATGATCGGCGATTGGGTGCGCATCGCGAGCCGCACGAAGCCGGTGCCGAAGCGGACCAGATCGTAGCGTTCGCGATAGAGCTTCGCGGTGCCGCGCGCGCCCTCGGGGAAGACCATCAGCAGGCGCTCGTCCTCGAGCAAGCGAATGCAATGCTCTGGCAAGCCGGTGAATTGGCCGAGCTTGCCGGTCAACATGGACGCGAAGGGCACTCGATTCATGAACTTTTCGACCATGCCTTGCGCCAGACGCGGCGGGTTCTTCGCGAAGAACATCGAGGCGATCACCATCATGCCGTCGATCGCGATGCCGCCCGAGTGGTTGCCCACCAACATGGCGCGGCCGCGCGCGGGCACGTTCTCGGCGCCGAGCACCTTCACAGAGAAGTAATGTTTGAAGAACGGCTCGGCCATCGAGAAGCCGACTGCCAGGTGTTTGCGCGACACCCCGTACGGGTCCACGCCGAACGGTCCCCACGGGATCTCCAGCGCTTCGATGCGACGCTCCACCTCTCGACTCACGAACGCGGCCACGCTGAGCTCCCTCCCCGCCCGCCCGTTCCGGCATAGCCGTCGGCTCGCGGGAACCGGAGGCTACTCCAGGCGAGAGGTGACAGGCTCCGGTTCGTAGCGGCATCTGGCGCTTCGTGATAGGAATTGGACGATCGATCAATGCTCCCGCGAGCTGCCGCTTCGAAAAGCCATGCCTCGTCGCCGAATCGCCTATGCGCGCATTGCGCAAGAATCGAATTGTTTCTCGCCGGTGCTCACCACCAACGAGGACTTTCGTCGCACTCATTGGCTGGAAGGTGAAGCGCTCGGGGAAGCTTGTTCCGCGAGCGGCGTAGAGGCGCGCGGCTTCATGAAGCACGCGGAGCTGACTGGCTTCCTCGACGCGCTGCGAGAGGCTCGGGATGTGGAGCCGGTGCCGCTCTTCTCCGGCTGGGCGATTCCATCCGGGCCGCTCGATGTCGCCACCTTCGCAGATCTCGCGGGACGCTTGGAAGAGGGGCTCCGTCGTGCGCGTCCCGTCGACGGGGTGCTGCTCTGCTTGCACGGCGCGATGGGAGCCGTCGGCGTGCGAGACCCGGACACCGAGCTGTTGCGGGCTGCGCGTCGAGGCGCGGGGCCCGCTGTTCCCATCGCCATCACGCACGATCTGCACGCCAATCTCACGAACGAGCGCGTGGAAGAGAGCGATCTGCTCGTGTCGTACAGAACGAACCCGCACCGGGATCATCGACGCACGGGGCTCGTCGCAGGTCGCGGCCTCATGCGCATGCTGAACGGCGACCTGCGTCCGACCAGCGCGTGGCGCTCTCTGCCCATCTTGTTGGGGGGCGGCACCACGATCGACGTGCTGCCCCCGGTGCGGTCGATCTTTCAGCGCCTCGAGCGCATGCATCGCGACAGCCGTGTCGTCTCTGCCAGCGCGCTCTTCTGTCACCCGTGGAATGACGAGCCGCGCCTCGGCTGGAGCACGCTTGTCACCACCAACGACGACCGTTCGCTGGCAGACGATCTCGCCGACGAGCTGGCCGAGCGCTGCTGGGCCGTGCGTCACGAGCAGGCGCCAGTGTTCCCGGGCGCGAGCGACGCGATCCGTCAAGCGCGGGAGGCGAGCGTCGCCCGCAAGCTGGGCGTCGTGGTGCTGGCGGACGCATCGGATGTCGTTTCGGCGGGTGCGCCCGGCGAAAATACGCGCCTCCTCGCGGCGCTGTTGTCGGAGGCGCGTGACATGACGAGCTACGTCCCGCTGCGCGACCCCGAAGTGGTAGCCACCTTGTTCGCCAAACCCGAGGGCAGAGAGGTGCGTGTCTCGGTCGGCGGCAAGCTCGACCCCTCGCTCGGCCGTGCGCTCGAGGTCGAAGGTCACATCGCCAAGAAGATCGTGCATCACGCGCTCGGTCGCATGGTGTCGCTCGACCTCGGGCACGTGAAGCTGGTGCTCACGGAAGGCCACGCAATGGCCGTTAAGCCTGATTTTTATGGCGATATTGGTCTCAGTCCGTGGCGCGCCGACATCGTCGTGGTGAAGAATTTCTTTCCGTTCCGCATCTACTTCGCACCGATGGCGCGGAAGGTCATCTACGTGCGCACGGAGGGAGCGACTGATCTCGATGCTGCCTTCCGCCTGCCCTTCGACGGACCTGTGTGGCCGCGGGATCCGATTCACGAATGGCGCTCCACGGACGCGCGCAGGCGGGGCGTCACCCCACCTGCTTGAACGCTGCGCGACGGCCCGCTATTCGGCGTCCGGCAACAGCGCTCCGAGCCGAGCCGCCATCTCTTCGAGCGGCTGGGCGTAGCTGCGACCCGCCAGTGGAGACGATTCGCCGGAGGGCAGCTCCGTGATCGCGGGCGGACAGATGGAGCCGACGATCGACTGGTTGCCCAGCGAACGGGCCAGCTGCAGCTGTCGCAGCCCCGGGTAGGCTTTGCCAGCGACTTGCACCTCGCCGTCGCAGATCGGTGAGTCACAGACTCCTTCGACGCAGTCGCAATCGATGGTTCCTCCTTGGAGTTGCGTTTGGAGCGGGAAGATGCAGCTGTATTGCAAGTTGTCGTTCTCCGGGATGGTGCGGTCGCCACCATTGATGCCGTTCGCCGACGTGGTGCTCTCCCCCGTGGCGGGGCTATTGCCGGAGCGCTGCTCGATCGACGCGCGCATGAATGGATCGAGCGGAGCGCCGCCGTTCTCGCCGGTCAACCAACCCCAGCTGCCATCGGCTTCCATTTGTGCGCTGGACTTGAGCGGGCTCGCGGGGTCGCTCGCGTCAGTCGCCAGATCTTGCCAGGGCACGCCGGTGATCGCGGTGAACACGACGTGGCCGGGTTGGCGGTCACCAGCGAACAGCGGGTTTTGGATGGTTCCTTCTGTCGGGTCGAAATTAGGTGCGGCTGGGTCGATCAGCTCCGACGACAGCGCATTGACATAGCGACCCATCGGGTAGTGGAAGTCGATGCCGTAGCGACGCTTTTGATCGAAACATTTGAGGTTCGGCTGGTCTTCGACGGCCGAGTACTTGGGCTGGTTTTCACACGCGGGGTCGGCTGAGCAGCCGACTGGCGTCGGTAACGCGCAGCTCGTGCAGCAAGCGTCATTGGGATCGGCCTCGCACGCAACCGTGGGTTTGAAGAACGGTGCTGACTGCAGCAGCAAGCCACCTTGCGACGGATCCAACGAACAGTCGTTTTCGTCGCTCAGCAGCACCACGCCGACGATCGAATCGGGGCGCAAGAACGCCGCGCGTTGCGCGAGCAACACCTGGTCGGTGCCTGTCTCTTGCATGATGCCTCCGTTTTGTACGAGGCTGTCGTAGGGGTTGGGGTCGACCAAGAAGCGCGTCATCGCTTCGAGCGGCATCTCGTAGCCGCAGCCGACATCACCCATCGCGACCATCTCGACAGTGCTGGCGACCAGCGTCTGAAAGCTGGACTCGCCCGCTGGCGAAAGCTCACCGTCCGGGTCCCACGCGAGGAAGCCGAGGTCTTGGTAGGTGGGCACTTGCCCTGGGCGCAGGTGGGCATGCTCGTCCCCGGAGATGGCGCCGTCACAGCTGCCCGCGCCCAAAGCGCCAAGGCTCGAGCTAATCACGCCGACGTGCAGATCGCGCACCGGCGCCGAGCGGCGGAAGGAGCCAGCGGGGCACGACGCTTCCGGTGTCGCTGGCTGCTCGACGAACCCACCGCCCGCTTCGACGCAGGGTGGATTCACCAGCCCGTTCAGCAGACGCTCCACGCTCGCGCCAAGGATCTCCTGCTTCTCGGCCATCGAGATCGAGTTGTCGACGACCAAGAGCAGGTCGACCTTGTCGAACTCGGCGAGCGAAGCGGGCTCTACCTGCACCGGATCAGGCTCCGGCTCCGAATCTGGCCCCTGGCCGGAGATCGACTCCGCGGAGCACCCTGAAAGAGCGACGAAAGCTGCTGCAACGGCCGGGTAGACAATGGTGCGCATATTCCTCCAGCGAGCGCGAGATCGGCTCGGGCCACAGTCGGTGGCGGCCGCCTTGGTTCGCCATTTGTGAAACTGCCGCTCCTCTGTTCTCATCGTGTGATGCGCTGCTTGCTTCGGGGATGGGTCGGGGCTGCGTTGACGTTCATCTGCATCGCTGGCTGCGCGGCAGGCGAAGACGACACGACCCCAGTGGGAGGCAGCCCAGCAATCGTTGGAGGGCAGGGAGCTACCGCGCTCGGCGGCGGTGGCGCTGGCGGCGGCGGGGGCGGCGGAGCCGGCGGCGCTGAAGTCGGCGGCGCCGGTGGCGGCGCGGGTGGAGGTCTCTCCGGCCTGGTCGAGCTCTGCGTGCTCAATGAAGGTGACCCATTCGACGCTTGCCAACAGCCGGAGGAGCTCGACTTCGGTGTGGTCTCCAGCGGCTCCACCGAAACGCGCGTGTTCCGCGTCGACAACGAGACCGACAAGGAGCTGCTCTTCACGGACGTGACGGTGGTCGACAACCAACTCGAGGTACGAGCCGTGCGCTTCGAGGAAGACCCAGGCGACCCGGGGACCTATTTGCGCATCGAAGAAGATCTACCGTTCGCGAGGCAGTCCGGGCAGTCGCTCTGGTTCGAGGTCAGCTACGAGGCGCTGGGATCGAACGGGCCCCTTCCGGACGAGGACGTCAAGGTGAAGCTCAACCTCGACGATCAAGCGATCGCAGACCTGCTGGTCCCCATCGTCGGCGAAGAGTCAGGCTGCCCACAGGGGTTGGGCGCTTGCGACGCCGATCCGAACAACGGCTGCGAGACCGATACGGACAGCAGCGTCGAGCACTGCGGCGCTTGCAATACCGCGTGTGACCCGCTCGGCGGAACCGGGGCTTGTGTCGATGGCGTGTGCACCCTCACCGGCTGCGACGCCTTTCAAGAGAACTGCGACATGAACTCGGACAATGGCTGCGAAGTAAGCCTGCTGAGCGACGTCTCGCACTGCGGCTCGTGCGCCATCGATTGCATCAAAGCCAACACCAGCTCCGCTTGTGCGGCCGGCAATTGCAGCATCGTCGGCTGCCTCAACAACTATGGCGATTGCAACCTGAACGCGCTGGACGGCTGCGAGACCAACCTCGCGATCAACATCCTGCACTGCGGCGGCTGTAACCTCGGCTGCGATCTGCCGAACGCCGCCGAGACCTGTGTCCCGAGCCTGATCAACGGTCTCGGCGTCTGCACCTTGGGCGCCTGCAACGCGGGCTACCAGAACTGCAACCTGGCCGTTCCGGATGGCTGCGAGATCGACACCAGCAACGACCCCGCCAACTGCGGCGGCTGCTTCAGCCCCTGCACGTTCGCCAACGCAGCCGACCTCTGTGTCGGCGGGGCATGCCAGCTCGGGATGTGCGACGCGGGATACGCCAATTGCGACGCGATTGCAGCGACCGGCTGTGAAGTGACGCTGGCGACCGACAAGGATCACTGCGGCACTTGCGCGACCGACTGCGACAACGTGTATCCGAGCTCGAACGTGACTTGCGCGGCGGGCGCCTGCATCTTCGGCGGCTGTTTGCCGAACTTCTGGAACCTGGACGGCAACAACGCCAATGGGTGTGAATACGGCTGTACGCAGGTGGCTGGCGCCGACTTGCCGGACAACTCGTTCGCCGATACGAACTGCGACGGCATCGACGGTGATGCGAGCTTGGCCATCTTCGTGGCGACGACCGGTAACGACAGCTGGCCTGGGACGAAGGCCCAGCCCATGCTCACAGTGAACGCAGGGCTCGCGAAGGCGTCCAGCGATGGCAAGACACAGGTGTACGTATCAAATGGCATCTTCAATGGCCGCGTCACGCTGATCAACGGCATCTCGATCTATGGTGGCTACTCCGCCAGTAACGGTTGGGCGCGCAACGCGCTCAATATCTCGACGATTCGTTCGGCCACCGTGGCAGACGGACGTATGACCGCGCTCGAGGGCGCGACCATCACCTCGGCGACCAAAGTCGATCGCATGCGCATTCAGACGACTGACACCGCGGTCGCCGGCGTCAACAACTACGCCGTCTATTGCAACAACTGCGACGGCCTGACATTCGCCAACAACGACATCGAGGCTGGCAACGCTGGGCCTGGTTCGGCTGGCTCAGTGGGTGGTGTCGGGGCGAGCGGTAACCCTGGTGGCATGCCCGGCAATGGCAGCTGCGACGGCAGCAGCCCTGGAGGCGGCGGCAACGGTGGTGGCTCCAGCTGCGGTCGCAACGGCGGCAATGGGGGCACTGGCGGTGCCGAGGGCAACAACAACGGCGTGCCCGGCGGCACCGGGGTGATCGGTACCACCGGCGGTGGCGCAGGAAACGGGGGCAACCCTGGCGGAGATGGGGGCAACGGCAACCCGGGTACCAACGGCTCTACCGGTGGTGCAGGCTCGGCCGGCGCCGGCGGCGCGATAACGGGTAGCTTTTGGGTCTCGGATGGCGGCGGAAACGGTGGCACCGGAACGCATGGCAACGGCGGCGGCGGTGGTGGCGGCGGCGGCGGTCAGGGTTGCACGCTCTGCAACGACGGCACCGGCAATGGCGGTGGCGGCGGCGGCGGCGCAGGCTGCGGCGGAAGCGGCGGAACTGGCGGCAGTGGGGCGGGGGGCTCGTTCGGCGTCTTCCTCATCAACTCAACGGGCATCGTCTTGACGGCGAACACCATCCAATCCGGCAATGGCGGTACGGGCGGCAGCGGCGCGAGCGCTGGCGGTGGCGGGGTGGGTGCCAACGGTTACGCGGGCGCGACCAACTGCAGCGGTGAGATCGGTGAGGGCGGCGATGGCGGCAAAGGTGGCAACGGCGGCAGCGGAGGCGGCGCCGGCGGCGGTGCCGGCGGGCCTTCGTGGGGTGTCTACAGAACGGGCACCACCGTCAGCACCGCTGGCAACCCCATCACCAATGGCTCGCCTGGCTCCGGCGGCGCGGGCGGCCTGCCGAACGGAAACAACGGCGCAGCTGGCGCAGCTGGCGCAGTGTTCTGAGCACAGCCCCTTAGCTTCGCTTGAGCTTGCCCTCGCTCTTCAGCTGCTCGACCTCACGCGCGCCGCCGACCAAGGTCCCGTCCAAGAACACCATCGGAAATGTGGGAAAGCCAGCCCACAGCTTGATCGCAAGCCGCTGCTTCCACTGCGAAAAGTAGCTGCCGTACTCCAGGTACTCGTAGCTCACGCCGGCCTCGTCCAAGATGCGCCGCGCCTTCTTGACGACCGGGTTCTGCTTCATGCCTACGACAACGACTGGGTGGCGCGAGACTGCGGTGGCCACTTCCTCGACGACCTCGCGGTGAAAAGCGGCGACGGACGCGGTTACGGGGGCGGCGACGCGATCATTCGGCAAGAGAGGTCGTTCCATGCGCTGCTTGATAGCGCAGGGGGGAGGTGGAACCAACGCAATCAACACTTCTTCACCAAGCGCGCCCGTCCACGAATGAGTAGCGTGTGGGCATGACGGCTCCGACGATTGTCCTCGCTTGCCTCGGCGGCGCGCCCGCTCCTCCCGAGCTCGCGGCTGATTTGCAGGCGCTCGGCGATTTGCCGGAGCAGGCGCGACTTTCCATTTGGCGCGCCGTCGAGCCCATATTGCCGGATCCCGTGCCCCAAAGTGCGACCAGCTTGCTCGAGTCCTTGGCGCAAGAGCTCGCCATCGAGGCCGGCCAGCTGGCGCGCGTCGCCAGCGCGATACGCGCTCTGTACCGCTTCGCAGCGCGCATGGATCTACCGCCTGCAGACTTCGAGTCCGACCTGCGCGCGCTCAGCGGCGACCGTGCCGAAGGAATCGTTCCCATCGTGATGCAAACCGCCGAGCTGGCACGAGCGCGCATTCAGCCTGAGCTCTTGCAGAAGACGGTCTCGGCTCACGGCAAGGTCCTCACCAGTGCGGATTGGCGGCTCGATGTCGTGACCTCGTCGAATCTCGGACGGGGTATGAAGTTGCCGTTGGTTACGCTCACCCTCCACTACGAAGAGCACGGCACCCGCTCTGCCGTGACACTGCAAGTGTTGCCGTCGGTGTTACGGCGCCTCAAAGAGACGCTCGGGACCATCGTGTAGGCGCGACGCTCGGGTCGTCGCGATGAGCTCGAGCAGCGCGCCAAGTCGTGGTGCGTGGCGCAGCTCTGCGCGATGAACGGCCCACGCGATGATTGGCGGTGATGACCACGCTGGTAGCTTGCGTCGCAAGGAGCCGCTGGTCGCGCGCGCGAAGCGATCGCATAGGACTGGTACGATGCTCAACGAGAAACAGATCGAAGCGCTCGCACCCAAGCTCAATGCCAAGGTCAATCTGCCGATCATCGGCGAGGAGAGCGAGAAGCAGGTGCTGATGACGGCGCTCAAGCAGCTGAACAGCGCACTCGCTGGCAAGGTCGGCGAAGAGCTGCGCGCCATCATTCAGCCATTGATCGACGGGACTGCCTCCGCTGAAGAGGCCGTTGTGCTCAAGGCCCAGGCGGTCGCTCACATCAACAAGCACGTGAACATTCCGGTCATCGGCGAGGACACCGAAGCAAAGGTTCTCGGGCCCGTCGTCGACGGCATCGTGGACGTGACGCGCTCCAACTTGGGCTGACTCGCGGCCTCCGTCGCCGTTCGATGGTTGCTGTCAGTGCGGTCGATTCTTGTTCATGATCGCGCTTCTCAAGCCATATGGCAGCAAGCTGCTACCGCTGATGGCGCTCGTGAGCGCGAAGGGGAAGCGCACGATGCGCTTCTTTTTCTGGATGCCACGGTCGATGATTTTCGCTGCCTTGTCCGCTTCGACCATGAACGGCATCTTGAATGCATTCTTGGCCGTCAGTGGGGTGCGTACGAAGCCCGGGTGAACGTCGGTCACAGCCACGCCGCGAGGCTCGAGATCGAGCGCGGCGCTGGCCAAGAAGAAGCTCAACGCCGCTTTGCTGGTGCCGTACGCAGCGGCGACCGGCATCGCAATTTCAGCGGCGAGGCTCGAGACACCGACGATGTGCCCGCTGCCGCGGGCGACCATCGAGCGCATCGGTGGCAAGATAGTGGCGAGTGCGCCCATCAGGTTGGTCTCGAGGATGCGACGCGCGGTCGCGAGCGTCAGCTCGGAGACGGAGATGGCCGACTCACCAATCCCGGCGTTGGCCACGACGAGATCGAAGCCGCCAACCTCGCGGTCGAGCTCGGCGACTTGCTCTTCTGCTCGTTCAGGCTGGGAGACGTCGAGCACGAATGCGTGCGCCCGACCGCCTTGACCACCGATCGCGGCGACGACTTGGTCGAGCGCGTCTTTCCGGCGCGCTGCGACCCAGGTCTCGTAGCCTCGCGCAGCGAGCCGCTCCGCTAGCTTCACACCAATGCCGCTCGATGCGCCCGTAATCAACGCTTTCACGCGTTCACCAATGCACGCCGCATCGCTTCGATCTGCTCGACCACGGTCGGAAAGCGTCTGGCCGGATCGATCTGGCAAGCGCGCATGAACCAGTTGTCGAAGGTGGGGCCCAACTTCTGACGAGGCAGGAGACCGCGTTCGCGAACGATCTCCGATGGTAGCGTCACGGGCCCGCGCAAGATTTGGCCCAGCAGATCCGGAATGGGGCAGGGCGCCCAGTAGCTTTCGCCGGTAAGCAAGCGGAACGCGACCATTGCGAGCGCCCAGCGATCACTGGCGGCGGTGGCGACCTTTCCTTCGGCCTGCTCGGGGGCCATGTACCAAGGCGTGCCGAACAGCCCGCCGCCCAGGCCACGCGCTGCGCTCGCATCAGCCAGCTGCGCGATCCCGAAATCGAGCACCTTCACCATGGGAGAGCCGTCTGCCCGGCGACACAGGAACAGATTTGCTGGCTTGAGATCGCGGTGAACGATGCCGAGCTCGTGTGCGCGATCCATCGTCGGCGCGATTTGTTCGAGAAACTCGACGGCGTCGGCGGCCGAGAGGGCGCCCTGCTCGTGAACGAACTGGCGCAGATCTTTGCCTTCGAGGAGCTCCATCGTCAGGTACGGGATGGGCGGCGACATCGGGTCTTCCGGCCGCGCGATGGCGACCAGCTCAGGGCAAACGTCGGCTTCCAGTACCTTGACCACGTGATCGGTTCCGATGCGCGTCGGTGCCAGCGCCTCGGTCCGAAACCTGGCGAGGACGCTCGGGTCCGAGGCGAGCTCCGGATCCAACAGCTTGATCGCAATGCGCGTGTTGTTCGGCAGGTCGTGCGCACGAAACACGATGCCAGTCGAGCCGCGACCGAGCGGGATCTCGATGCGGAAGCGGCCCATCAAGACCTCGCCCGCGAGGGCCTCGGCGATTCGGCTGAGCTCGACACCTTTGCTCACCGGAGGCCTGCGAGAGAGGCTCGCGTGAGACGAAATCGGAACGGAGTTGATGATCGATGCGAGCGGACGCGATGACTGGGTTTCTTTGAACCTCAGCGCAGGTGCACCGGCGCGCGGCAGCGCAGGTTGCGTTCGTTTCTTGTCGAAGCGCAGATCGTTTGCCCGGCGGGTCGCCGGGGGCAGCGGTGCGCCAGTCGAGGGGAGCGCCGGTGGCGAGAGCCTGCGGCTCTGCCGGGCCGGAGAGTGCGACCGCGTCGGTCTGGGGCTCCGCTGCGAGTCGGGACCCGGCGCCGAGGGTTTTGGCGGAGGGACGGCGTCACTGCTCGGAGTTTTGCGCGCGAGATCGAGAGTCGCGAAGCCGGGTCGCGTCTTCTTGGTCTCGTCGGACACGCGCGAACGTTAGCAGTGCGACGTCCGGGTCACCAGGCCCGTACAGCAACACTGCCGCCGAGCTACCATGATGTCGGCAGGTTACGGGCGTCGAGCACTTCGCGCGCCCGTGGAACCGTCTGGATCAGCCCCCGCAGCAGCAACCGATTCCGATCGCGATCGTCCAGATCACCCCTCCGCCCCCGCATCGCGGAATACAGCATGATTGCCGCTGTCACGCTCACGTTCAGGCTCTCCGCGTAGCCGCGCATGGGCACCTTCACCGAGCGCGACGTGTGCGGCTTCAAGTCGTCGGCAATGCCATCCCGCTCGTTGCCGAGGACCAGCGCAAATGGGGTCCGAACGTCCGCCAACGCTTCAGGCTCGAGGTCGCCTTCCGGGTGCGTCGTCATCAGCTCGAAGCCCGCGTTGGTCAGGCAGCTGGCAGCCTCGGTGCCCGACCGGTGCGTAGATACGTCGACCCAGCGCTCGGAGCCGCGCGCGACGGTGCGAGCGGTAAGAAACGACTCGCGGCGCTCGATCACGTGGACGCGCGCCAAGCCGAACGCGTCGCTGGAGCGGATGATCGCGGCTCCGTTGTGCGGGTCGTGCAGAGAGTCGAGCAGCACGGTTATGGACGCGACGCGCTGCTCGATGACGGTGCGAATGCGCTCGCGGCGCGCGTCGGTCACGAGTGCTTCGAGGACTTCGATGCGAGCCCTCAGCGCTTCCGGCGATAGCTCAGCGACCGCCTGTGCGAGGCTCTCCAGTTCGCGAGGGATGGCCCAGACGTTGGCAGTCGTGCGCCGCAAGGTGCCTTTCGAGTAACACAAGCGACATCATTGTGGGGCAGCCACGCATCCTTTCAGCTAGTGTGTCGCCGTCATGCGTGCGTCCGTCGTCTGTGGCTCGCTGCTCACGCTTGGTCTCGCCGCGTTGTCGTTCAGCTCGGCTTTTGTCGAGATCGCCCAGGCACAGCCCGCGGCCCCGTCCCCGTCCCCGTCCCCGTCCCCGTCTGCCTCTCCGCCTGCTGCGCCGCCGCCGGCCCCGGCACAAGCGCCGCCTGGTACTTGGGTCGACCCGAACCCCCAGCCTCCGCCGCAGCAGCCTCCACCTCAGCAGCCTCCACCGCAGCAGCCTCCACCGCAGCAGCCTCCGCAGCAGCCTCCGCCGCCGTACCAAACGCCTTACGGGCAAGCGCCCTATGGGCAGAGTCCGTATGGGCCGCCCGCCGGGTTGCCGCCGCCGGGCCAGCCGGGCTACGCGTACGGTCTGCCGCCGGCGGGGCCGCCACCGCCGCCGCTGCCGCCCAAAGAGCCGAGCTGCTGCCGTTTTGGTGTGCGCTTCGATCCGTTCGATCTGCTCTTTCGACGCCTCTCGTTTCAGGTCGAGCTCGGGCTATGGGGGCCGCTGTCGATCGAGGCCGAGCCGCAGTGGATTTTCGGTTCTCCCAGCGAAAATCTGGACACCACAGGAGGCGCTCTCGCAGGCAATTTCTTGGTCTACTTCACAGGTCGCGCGCTCGATGGCTTCTTCGCGAAGGCGACAGTTGGTTTCGAGTCTTTCGAGGCGACCATTACCGATCCCGAGCTCAAGCTGGCGCAAACGAAGACGGTGACATCGCCGATCTTGGGTCTCTCCGTTGGCAGCTCCACGGTCTTCGGCGACGACTTTGGCTTCAACCTCGCTGGCGGCGTGGGTATCGGCTACGCGACTGCCGAACCAGTCGAGCTGACAGCTGGCCGATACCAGACTATTTTTTACGACAAGGCGTCGGCCGTGCAGCTTTTGGCGTCGCTCGGGCTCGGCATTGCTTTCTAAAGAAGGCTTTCTAAAGAAGGCTTTCTAAAAGAGGCTTTCTAAAAGAGGCTTTCTAAAAAAGGCTTCTAAAAAAGGCTTCTAAAAGAGGCTTCTAAAAGAGGCTTCTAAAAGAGGCTTCTAAAAGAGGCTTCTAAAAGAGGCTTCTAAAAGAGGCTTCTAAAAGAGGCTTCTAAAAGAGACCTACGGGCTGCCGCCGCCGACAAGTTCGGGCTCCGGGCACTCGGAGTCGTCTGGGTGTTCGACGCAGAACGTTCCGAAACAGGTGAAGTAGACACTCACCTCGGTCGGGCACGCGCTGAACTGATCGCACACGTCCGCGACCGTATCGAGGCAGTCCAACATGGACTCGTACTCAATGGAGCACTCGACGTGCTTCGCGAAGGCGCGCTCCTCTTCGCAGCCATCCAGACAGTTCCCCGTCCCGTTGGGGCAAGCCGACGCTGCGTCGCATTGCTCGACACACTGAGCGACGACCGCATCGCTGGGCGAACCACACGATGCCGCGGCTGCGCCCGAAGCCAACAGCGCGAACCGCAGTAGAGGCATCGACATGTCGCCATGACTACACCGACGTGCGGCCCGCGAAAAGTGACTCGGAATTGAATCCGCCGCCATCGACGCCGCATGAGCCTGTAGCCTCAGGCAGACATGGACAAGGAAGCTCCGCCGGAAAAGCGCAAGCTGCCTTTCTACGTCGTGATCGTCTCGGCGATGCTGCTCGGGCTTCTGCTGGGCCCAACGCTCGGCACTGCCGCGAGCGCGGCGGGCGAGGCAGGCAAGTTGGTCATCCAGCTGATCAAGGCCGTCGCGACGCCGCTCTTGTTCTTCGCGATTCTGAACGCAGTGCTGACCACCAATATCGAGGGGCGCGCGGCGCTGCGCATGCTCGGCATCGCCACGTTGAACACGACGATCGCCATCGTGATCGGCGTGTCGGTCTCGAATCTGACGCGACCTGGCGAACATCTACAGCTGGCGTCACCCTCCGGCGACGCGGCGGCGGTGTATGCCGGCAAGCAGGTCGACTTCCTGAAGACGATCATCAGCTACATCCCGTCGAATCTGATTACGCCTTTTGCCGAGAACCTCATCATCTCGATCATTCTGATCGCCTTGCTAGGCGGCTTCGCCCTGCGCCACGTAAAGCACGAGCGAGAGGCCGAAGGGAAGTCGTTCGCAGCGGTCGAGGAAGCCATTGCGACGCTCTTGCGCACGACCGAGGTCGCGCTCGGCTACATCATCAAGCTGATCCCTCTTGCGGTTTTCGGCATCGCAGCGAAGACCGTGGCGGAGAACGGCTATGCGCCGCTGAAAGGTTTGGCCTTCTATGTGGCAGCCGGTCTGATCGGGCTGACCTTCCACATCGCCGTCACCTATCAACTATGGATTCGGCTGGTTGCTCGCGTACCCCTGCGCAAGTTCTGGGCCGAAGCGCGCGACCCAGTCTTTTATGCAATGGGCGCCAATTCGAGCTTGGCGACGTTGCCCATCACCCTGAAGGCGCTCGATCGCTTGGGTGTCTCACGGCGCGCCTCCACGCTCGGCGCTTGTGTGGGGACGAACCTGAACAATGACGGCATCGTGCTCTACGAAGGAATGGCCGTGCTGTTCGTCGCGCAGGCGAGCGGCATCGAGCTGTCGATCGCCGACCAGGTGCTGGCGTCGATTACGTGTATGGTTGCGGCGATGGGTGTTGCGGGGGTGCCCGAGGCCGGCTTCGTGTCGCTGGCGCTCGTGCTCAACACAGTGGGGCTACCGATCGAGATCTTGCCGTTGCTGCTCTCGGTGGATTGGGTCTTGGCGCGCGCGCGATCCGTCACGAACGTGCTGAGCGACATGGTGCTGTCCCTCCTGCTCGACGTGGGTGCGAAGAAACCGGCTGCCGACCCCGGTTCGTAGCCGTTAGAGGGCGTTCTTGAGCACGAGCACCAGCCCGACGATCGCCAGCATCGCGAACACCGTGACCTGAAAGCGTTTCGCGTCGACGCGATCGTGAATCCGCTGGCCGATGAGCAGGCCCACCAACATCGCGACAGCGAACAGCATGCTGGTCTGCGCGGTGGCGGCAGTCAGATGTCCCGCGCGCGCAAAAGAAGCCAACAGCATGCTGTTCAAGACGAGCCACAGCACGGCCAAGGTGGCGCGGAAGATGGCTTTCTGCGCCCCGATGGCGCGACCCAGAACGTAAACCACCATCGGCCCACCGGAGCCGAACGCGCCGTGCAGAATGCCGCCAGCGAAGAGCAGTGGCTTTTCCAACCAGGGCGAGAGCGCGGCGGGCTCCACCGGCTTTCGTTTCGGCGCGAGCTGCAGCAGCGACAGTAAGAGCGTGGCGGCACCCAAGATCAACTTGAGCAGTCGCTCGTCGACCACTTTTGCCGCTGCCAGTCCGAAGGGCACGCCCAGCGCGACGAATGGCAGCACGCCTCGCAGGAGACGTCGCCACGCGATGTCACGCCGACCGCGAATCGCCAACACCGTGGACAGCGCCAAATTGATCGGCACGAACGAATGGAGGATCGATTCGGTCGGCACCAACAGCGAGCCGATGGCTACGGTGACGATGGTGGCACCGAAACCGAGCGTCGTTTCGACGGTGAACGCAAATGCGACCAGCACGAGCAGCGCCGCGGTCGTCGTCATCTCGGCGCGATGCTAGCAGTATGCTAAAGTTGCCGAGCCCGCTCGATGCGCATTCATCTCGCTCTCTTGCTTCTGCTGCCCGGCCTCGGCTCCTGCTTGGAAGACGGCACCGGCCGTGGCGCGAACATCGCGATGCGCGACATCGTCACGCCGGACGGCAGCGTCCTCTCCCAGGCGTGCACCCCGAGCGGGCTGGAGATGTGTTTCGACGCGGTCGACAACAACTGCAACGGCGTGATCGACGAAGGTTGCGGCCTACACACTGGCATCTTGCAGTTCGTCGTCGCTTGGGATGCCGCCGAAGCGGACGTCAACCTGGAGGTCACCGACGCCGCAGGCGAGCTTGCGCAGACGGCGGAGGCCACCAGCGGTGGGCTCTACAAAGACCGCGACTGCCCGAAAGACGGGGGCCAGTGTTACGGGCAGAACGTCGAGAACGTCTACCTGGTCGGGGGTGAGGCACAAAAGGGTCGCTATCGCGCTGTGGTGAAGCTCGAGAAGCTCGGCGGCGCCAACGCGCCCGTGCGGGTGCGTTTCGGCGTGCGCGTTGGGCAGCGCTCGTACGCGATGAGCTTCGAGCTGTCGCCAGGCGAAAAGGTCAACGAGAAGGCGTTCGAGTTCACGCTATGAGCGCCTGTTTGGCAATCAGGGTAGCTCTTTGAGCGCCTTGTCGACGGTCGCCTTGACGCGCCCGTAGGTGACGGCGCCCGTGATTTGGTACTTTCCGACGATCACCGTGGGAACGAACGTGATGTCGAGCAGGTCGGCCTTGGTTTCGTCCGCCTTGATGCGCAGCTCGTACTTTTTCTCTTCGACCGCCGACTTCAGCGAGTAGCTGCTGATGTAGCCGTATCGCTCGGCTTTTGCTGCTTCCGTCGCGAGCAGCTGAATTCCCGCGGTGTCGAATGCGCCGGGCGTACCAGACTTCAAGCTTGCCGCTTTGACGAACGCGAAGAAGGCGTTGTTGCCTGCCTGGACCTTCACGTCCTCCGCCGCATTGGCCAGGTTGCGAGCGTAGTCATGCATCTCGAGCGGTCGGTGGCGCCAGACGACCTGCACCTGGTCACGGTACTTCTCCACGATGCGGTCGAGGATCACTTCGGTCTTCTGGGTCGTCGGTGTCTCGATGTCGCCGAAGTGGTGGATCACGAGCTTTCCGAAGGCCGCGCCCCGGGTCGGCGCGCCGATCGGAACCGCGCCCGCGTCGACCACTTTGACGTCGACGTCGGCAGGATCTTTGGCGGACTTCATCAGCTCGTCGTAGACGGCCGTGGCAGCGGTGCCTTTCGCAACCAGCGCCTGCGCCTTGGCCTCTTCTTCTTTGATGATGGTCTCGAAGTCCTGAAGCTTCTTGGCGCCGACGAGGCGGCGGCCATTGATGAAAAACGTCGGTGTGCCGGTGGCGTCGAGCGAGTCGGCGAGCTCTTGGTCGACCTTGATCTTGGCGTCGTGGGTGCCCATATTCGCCGCGTCGAGCGCCTGTGGGCTCTTCACGGCGAGCTTCTTCGCGAGCGCCTTGAGATCGTCTTCGGCGAGCTTCGCAGCGTTTTCGAACAACAGATCATGCGCCTTCCAGAAGCCGTCGTCGCCCTTCTGGGCACGCACGTCCCTGGCAAAGTTCGCGGCCGAACGAGCTCGAAAATGGTTGGGCAGCGGGTTGTCCTTCCACACGATACGGATGCGATCGCCGTAGCTCTTTCGCAGCTCCCCCAGCGTCTTTTCGACGTTGATGCAATGGGGGCACTCGAAGTCTCCGAACTCGACGATGGTGACCAGCGCCGTGTTCGGCCCGCGAACCGGTGAGTCGCCCACGGTCACCTTGAGCGGTGCCTTGTCGTCGTCTTTGGGCGGTGAGGCCGCGTTCTGACGCTGCTCTTTGGAGATGAACTGCGCTTTGCTGAGCGTGATGTAGAGCTCGGCCGGGCTTACGCCTTTCTCGGTCTCGGCTTTGGCTTTGGTGATTTGCTCGTCGACGATGCTCTTGAGCTTTTCGATGACAGGGGCGCCCTTCAGCAGCACGCCATTGACGAACATCGTCGGTGACGACCGGACGCCCAAGGTGGTGGCCAGCGCGATGTCTTCGTCCACCTTTTGCTCTGTCTCTTTTTCGCCCTTCAGCTTGGCGTATTCGGCCTTCTTCTTTACGCCCGCTTCGCGGACCCAGTCGTCGATCTCGAAGGCGTACAAGCTGTCGTTCGTCGACGAGAAGCCCTTGGATACGAACTTGAAGAAGGCTTCGCTGCCCGTAGAGCGATACACGGCCTGGCCGGTGATGGCTGCGACCCGGCCCTGTTTGTGGGCCGGCGCAGGGTTGTGCTTCCAAACGATGCGCAGCGACTTGGGGCCGTACGTCTTCTTGATCTCGGAGAGCGTCGGCTCGAGCTGTTTGCAGACAGGGCACTCGAGCTCGGAGAAGAGGACGATCGTCACCGGCGCGTTGCGATCTCCCCAAGTGGGGTCTTTGTAAGTGGCGGGCACGGGTGACGCGTCGTCCGACCACTCGAGCAGCGCCCTTCGCTTCTTGCGCTCGGCTTCACGCTCTTCGTCGCGAGCGGCTTCTTCTTTGGCGTCTTCTTCTTTCTGCTTCTGTGCGCGATCGTCGGACCACAGCTTGTACGCCGTGCCGCTACCCAGCGCGACCAGCAGCAGAGAGCCCGTGACGACGGCGACCAGGCGCCAGAACTTTCGCTTCGAGCGCAAGCTCATCGGCGCCTCGCTCATCGGCCCCGTAGGCGCGTCGCTCGTGGTGCCAGGCGACAGCGGTGGCACGCTCCGCTTCGGAGGCACCGGGCGAGGTGGCAACGGACCGATGGAAGCAGGTGGCGCATGCGAGGAGAGCACCGGAACCAGCGCCTCGAACGCTTCGCGAGCATGTTGGAACCGTTTGGAGGCGTCGCGCGCCACGCAGCGCGCAAACCACGCATCGAAGCCTTCCGGGACGCGGCCACCGAGGCCGATCTCCGCGGCGCGTTTGGATGCCGGCTCGATCGGCTCGAACAGGATCTCGCGCATCAGGGACATCATCGCGGAGCCCATGTCGCGCGCCGTCTTCCAGTAACATCGACCGGTCAGAAGCCAGAACGTGAGCAGGCCCAACGTCCACACGTCGGTGGCCTTGGTCACCGGCGCATCCGTCTCGGATTGTTCCGGTGCCATCCATAGGCCGCGTGCCATGGCAGCCGTCGTGTTGCGCCGAATCTCCGAGGCGATCTTGCCGACGCCGACGAATTGAACCTCGACGCGATAAGGTGTGCCGGCGCTGCGGCTCTTCGCAAGCACGATGCTTTCCGGCTTCAAGTCACGATGGATCATGTCGACGTCGTGGGCCGCCGACAGCGCGTGACAGAGCTGCGTCAGCAGCACCAGCGCGTCCTCTGGGCTCATCGGCCCGTCCCGATCCATTCGGGCCGAGAGGCTCTCGCCCTCCAAGAGCTCCATCGAGACCCAGGGCAGCTGCGTCGAGTCGTCGACGCCGCAGGCGAGGACCTCTGCGACATGGTCGCTCTGGATGTGGGTCGCGCGTTTGGCCTCGGCCAAAAAGGCATCACGGATCCGGGTGTCTTGGCCCAGGTCGCCGAACACGACTTTGAGGGCCCGGCGTGCGCCGGTGCTCTGTTGCTCGACCTCGTAGATGATGCTGAGGCCGCCGGTGTACACGGTGCGGGTCACCCTGTAGTCCCCGGCGAAGATGCTCCCCGCTTCGAGCCCTTCCATGATGGCGTCCGTTAGCACAGGGGCGCCACGACGTTGACTCCGGGTTTCTCGTGACCCTAAAACAGCGACTTACCAATGAACCCTATCGCCATGGCGTTCGTGCTGCTCGTCCTCTGGGGTGCGTTCGCACTGACCGCGAAACAACGCTTCGAGCTGCTACTTGTCGGTCGCGCCGAGGTCCGCTGGGACCGCATCCCCGAGCGAATCAAGGGGGTGTTCGAGTATGCGATCGCCCAGAAGAAGATGCACTACTATCCGCTGGCCGGGGTCGCCCACATGGCGATCTTCCTCGGCTTCGGGATCTTGCTGCTGCGGACGCTGATCTTGTGGGGCAGAGGGTTCGTCCCCGACTTTTCGCTGTTCGTCCTCGGCCATCACCAGCCGCTCGGCATGGTTTACGACCTCTTGAAAGATGTGGTCGAGCTTGCGGTCATCGCAGGCGCGGTGACGTTCATGTACTTCCGCGCAGTGCGTCGCGAGGCGCGCATGACCCTCTCCGGAGAGGGGCTCCTGATCCTCGGGATCATCACCACCATGATGGTGACGGACATCCTCTACGACGGCGCCATGCTGGCGCTCTCTCCCAAGCTTTCGGCTGCGTGTGCAGGGCCTGCTCGGTCGGTGTTCGCGACGCGCCCAGAAGACGGCTTTTGCCAGTCGGTGATGAACGTCGTCGTGCCGCTCGGCGCGGACGCCGGCAAGCCGCTGGGCTTCGTGTGGCACGCACCAGCGGGCAGCATCGTAGCGTCGGCGCTCGCACCGCTCAGCGCCAAAACATTGCATTTCTTGGCGCATCTCGGCTTCTGGACCCACTCCAGCTTGGTGCTGATTTTTCTGAATATTCTGCCGTTCTCGAAGCACTTTCACATCCTCACGGCGATCCCGAACGTGTTCTTTCGCAGTCTCGACCCGCCGGGCAAGCTGCCGCTCGTCGCCACCTCCAGCGAAGCGCTCGGCAGCATGGTGGAGCAAGCGTTCGAGAACGCGCCCGGTGCTCTGCCGGTCGGCATGTCGACCCTCCAAGACTTTTCGTGGAAGGCAATCTTGGACTTCTACACTTGCACGGAGTGCGGGCGCTGCAGCGACAATTGCCCGGCGCACAAGACCGGCAAGATTCTCAGCCCGAAGATGCTGACGCTCGATCTGCGCGACAACCTGTTCGCGCGTGAATCCGAGCTGATCGACGAAAAGGCAGCTGGCCCGGCGCCAGATGGCAGCGAGCCGAACGCCAAGAAAGAGCTGATCGGCGACATCATTCACCCGGACGTGCTCTGGGCCTGCACCACGTGCCGCGCATGCGAAGAGCAGTGCCCGGTGATGATCAGCTACGTCGACAAGATCGTCGAGATGCGCCGGAACCTCGTGCTGATCAAAGGCGAGTTCCCGGCTCAGCTCGGGGGCCCTTTCTCCGCGATGGAGACCAATGGCAACCCGTGGAACATCGCGCGTGTCGATCGTGCCAATTGGGCCGAGGGGCTCGATATTGCGTTGATGAGCGAAAAACCCGACGCGGAGGTCCTGTACTGGGTCGGCTGCGCCGGCAGCTACGACGATCGCGCCAAGAAGGTCGCCCGTGCAACCGCCACCCTGATGAAGGCTGCTGGCGTCGATTTCGCCATTCTCGGCCAAGAAGAAACATGTACGGGCGACCCGGCGAGGCGCGCAGGCAACGAATATTTGTTCTTGATGCTCGCCGAGCAGAACGTGGCAACTCTGAACGGGTACAAAGATCGGGGCGGTATCAAGACGATCGTGACGACGTGCCCTCATTGCTTCAATTCATTGGCGAACGAGTACCCCGACTTCGGTGCGAAGTTCAAAGTCGTGCACCATTCCGACTATTTGTTGAGCTTGATCGCCCAAAAGAAGCTCGTGCCCACCTCGCCGGTGCGCGCGAAGGTCGCGTACCACGACTCCTGTTATCTCGGCCGCTACAACGAGATCTACGAAGAGCCGCGGATATCTTGAACGCCATCCCGGAGCTCCAGCTGGTCGAAGTCGAAGGCTGGAATCGCAACAAAGGCCTGTGTTGCGGCGCAGGCGGCGGGCAGATGTGGATGGAAGAGCAGAACAAGGACCGCGTGAACGTGAAGCGCACGCTGCAGCTGATCGAAACGGGCGCAGATGTCATCGCCAGCGCCTGTCCATTCTGTTCGACCATGCTCACCGACGGACTCAAATCGCAGTCGAAAGAGGACGCGATCCGCCAGCTGGATGTGGCCGAGCTCTTGCTCGAGAGCTGCACGGAAACGGCGCCCAAGAAGGCGAAGTCGAAAACGAAGAAACGAGCGGCTGCCGAAAGCGCTTGAGTCCGCCACCAAACTCGAAGAAGGCTGTCAGCCTATGAACGGCGGAGGTCGTCCGACGCGGCGATTCGCTTCTTCGAGCGCCGAAGAAGCGAACGATGCTGGGCACCCCCTGCCGCGCGGCGGCAGCAAGCTTGCGCCGGTGATCCATTCCGTCGCGGCCGACGAGCTGGCGCTGGCCGCGCTGCAGGTGCAACGCGCCACGCTTTCGACTGCGGTATGCGATGTCTGCGATAGACAAATCGAGGGCGAGCCCGCCGGCAGCGGACTCTACTTCTGGACGCGCGACGGCGAAGCCCGCTGGGAAGAACCCGCGTTGTGTGCCCGCTGCGCCCCCGCAATCGGCATGAGCGCGCTCAAACGTTGGGCCCGCGAAGACGAAGGCGGCGAGTAGCCAGCCAATTTAGTAGGTGTTGCCGATCGCGATCGACAGCGCCATCGGTAAACCGAAGAGCTCGTCCGGGTCGCCCTGGTCGGAGATGTAGTCGGTGCAGCTGCCGAACGGCTCGTCGTCCGACCTGTTGCAGCTCGCGCGCACGTCTCCCTCGCTCGTTTGCAGATAGGGAACGCGCACACCGAGGTCGATGCGCAGTGGACCGACAGGGGTGAAGTACGCGATGCCGACGCCGGTCGACAGATGAGGGTGGTCGGCCCTCAGCTGGGCGAAGCCAGCGGTGACATCGCTGGTGTCGATGAAGGCGGTGCCGCCGAGATCACCGATGATTGGGAAGCGCAGCTCGACCGAGAACTCCCACGCCGTTCGGCCGCCGATCGAATCCGCCGAGATCAAACGATTGCCGTCGTCGTCGAGCACCCGGTGCGGCGCGATCTGGTTGTTACCATAGCCTCGATTGGAGCTCGGCCCGCCCGAGAATAGTCCTCGTTTTTCCAGAATTTCGACGTCGCGATTGATGTCTATCCGTGCCTCCGCCGCTTTGTCGCGCTGGCGCTCGACGGTGTCGGCCGTGCCGGGGTTGAGCAGCGGGGCGACCTTGAGCTTCTTGCTCGCGTCCTTTTCCTGGTCGAGCACGAAGCCATACTCCGGATATAAGAGGGCGAACGACATGCGGCCCGCCAAGACAAGGCGCCTTCCGAGCGGGGCGTACCAGCGAAACTCCGGTTTCAGCTTGACGTCGTCAGCGTCGCCACCGAGAAAATGTCCGGCGAGCTGCAAGTCCATGGAGGCGTAGATGCCCGACGCGGGCTTCACCGAGTTCCATTTGCCGTCGATGTCTTTGCGCAGATCGAGCTGACCGAACAGCTGCAGGTAGCTCAGGATGAGGCTCTGTTTGATGCCGGTAGCCGCTGCGTCGAGGTTGTAAGAGAACGGATATGAGAACGAGAGATTGTGGCTCAAGCTCGCCAAGATGTGTGACTGCCAGAATTTGCGCTGAATGCCCTGCCGATGTTCGAGCAAGTATTCGCCCTGAATGTCGGTAGTTTCGGTGAGCGTGAGTGGTGGGTCGGCGTTGCGCTCGAGCGCGATTGACCCCGAGCTCTGCACGAACAAGCTGCTGGGCGGGTCGAACGGTATCGGCAAGGTGTACTGCAGCCGGAGGACGATCTCCGGGACGACGAAAGGTGTCTCGCCAAACAGCGTCGATAGGCGCCACGGGTACAGCAGCAAACGTGGCCGCGCCTCGACGCTGAAACGATCGAGGGCGCCGGCGGCGTTCTTGTGTTGCCAACCCGCCAGCCCACGCACCGCGACTTGATCGCCGACCTCGACGCCGCCGCCGAGTCGAACCGCGCCCAGCGCCGCTGGCTGCAGGCGAATCTTGATTGGCACGGAGGTGGCGAGCGGCTCGGCTTTGGACAGCTGCGGCTCGATCGCGATCGAGCCGAACACCCCGAACTCGCCCAGCACGCGCTCGGCTTCGGCCAGCTTGGCGGTGGAATAGCCGTCGCCCTTCTCCAAGCCGAGGGCAGGCCTGACCTGCCATTCCGGTAGGCCCCCGAGACCGAGGATCTCGATCGCGCCGAAGGTGCAGCGCGGGCCGAGCGTGATTGCGTACCCGACCTTCGCAGAGTGCGTCAGCAGGTCGACATCGGCGCTGGGCAGCACCGTGGCATATGCGAAGCCGCGGTCCGTGAGCGCTCGCTGAATGGCCAGCCGTACGGCTTCGTATTGCTCTTCGGTGAAGATGTCGCCGCTCGAGATCTTGTTCTTCGCGTCTTGTGCAGCGGCGCCTGCGTCGGCGTCTTCGTCGGCGGTCGGCGTGCGATCGACCCACCCGAGCGTCACGTCCCGGTCGGCATCGAGCACACGCACGGGCGTGCCTTCTTCGACCACGATCTCGACCAGCAAGCGGGCTGTCTTCACGTCCGCGCCAGTGTGCTTGTCGAGCCGTCTGACGCGGCCCGCGCGCACGATGGCCTCGTAGTACCCCTTCGCTCGATAAAGCCTGGCCACACGCAAGAGGTCGCGTTCGAGCACGAAGCGATCGAAGCGTTCGTACTGGACCGTCAGCTTGTCGATCGCGCCGACCAGCGGAATGGCTTCCAGGGTTCCACCTGTTTCGGCCGTCGCAATCTTGCTCGTGATGTCGTCGTCGGCGAGGGCTTCGTTTCCCAACACGTCGATCTCGTCGACCACGCAGCCAGTGTAGTCGCTTGGATTACATGTAATCTTTTGCGTCGAACACCCCATTGCGAAGGCAACCAGCAGGCACACGAGCGCAATTGCCGCACAGCGCAGCGCGTCGCTCGCCGCCCTCGTGATGTCTTGGATATCCTTTGAAATCAAAGCCACGGGTTCCGGGCATCTCAACACCCATGAATGCCGTGTCGAGATCATTGCCGCCAACCCAGAGCAGGCTAACATGGTGCCGACCTCAACCCCATGCGGCCACCGTGCTCTTGTTTGAGCGCGGCTGGTCTCGGAGGCTCCCGTGATGGCTGCGCGTCAGCGCCCGTTTGCAGTACGTTCTTACCTGCTCGCCGCTGTTGGCTGTCTCGCCGCTGCTGGTGCCGCCACCGGTTGTGGTGACGACGAGTCGGTGGTGGGTGGCAACGGCGCTGGCGCCGGAACCAGCATCTCGGTGACGCCGGGGCCAGGCGGCATACGCCGACTCACGAGCTCGCAGATGCGGTACTCGATCGAGTACCTGCTCGGCGCCGACGCCGCGGTCACCTTCGACGTGTGGGACGACCCGCAGTTGCACGGCTTCGAGTCGATCGCAGCAGCCGAGCTTTCGATCGGCGCCAACGACGTTTCGACCCTCGAGACCGCGGTGACGCTCGCTGTCGACACCTCCCTGCAAGATGTCTCTCAGATCGCAGCGTTCGTTCCGTGTGTCCAGGGCGCTGCCGACGCCGCTTGTTACGACACCGTGGCGACCGAGCTCGGCCGTCTCGTGTGGCGCCGGCCGGTTGAAGAAGACGAGCACGCCCGTCTCGTGAAGATCGCGACAGACGCCCAAGCGTGGGGCGAGGGGGACTTCAACACCGGTCTCAAGTACCAGCTGATGGCGCTGTTTCAGTCGCCGAATTTCGTTTACCAGGTCGAGATCGGCGAAGGCGACGGCTCGCGTCGCCCGCTCACTCCCTACGCAATGGCGTCGCGTCTCTCCTTCTTCATCGTCCATCGCACGCCCGACGTTGCGCTGCTCGAGGCCGCAGAGTCCGGCGCCCTCGCGACCGACGCCGGTATCCGTGAGCAGGCCAGCAGGCTGCTCGCCACGCCCGAGGCGCGGCGCAGCGTCGACCGCTTCTTCTCCGAGCTCTATCTGATTCGCGATATCAACACGATCACCAAGGACGCAGTGCTGTATCCGGGGTGGAGCGACTCGCTCGCGGCCAGCATGCAAGAGGAGATGTTGCGCTTCTTGCAGGACATCGTGTGGACACGTAACGCCGACTCTCACGAGATCTTCACCTCGACCAAGACGTTCGTCGACGCGAACCTGGCGCCTTTCTACGGCGCTGCTGCGCCCGCGGGCGGCTGGGCTGAAATCGAGCTGCCTGAATCCGAGGGCCGTTCAGGTCTTTTGGGAAAGGCAGGCTTCTTGGCGCGCTTCGCTCACCCTGACGAGACGTCGCCCACGCGTCGCGGCCGCTTCTATCGTGAAAAGCTGCTCTGCCGAGAGATTCCGCCGCCGCCGGCCGGCACGGATCAGAGTCTCCCAGTTCCGGCCGAGCCGACGACGCTCGCGGCGCGTCTCGCCGCACACACCGCGAACGAAAAGTGCGCCGGCTGTCACTCGTTGACCGACCCGATTGGACTCAGCTTCCAGCACTTCGATGCTGTCGGTCAGTGGCGCGAGAAAGAGAATGGCTTCGACATCGACACGGCGGGTAAGTCCGGTGACATCACCTTCGAAACGCCTGCCGATCTCGCGGCCTATGCCGCAGAAAACAGCGCTGCATGCTTCGTTCAGAATTTCTGGCGCGACTCGATGGGTCACATCGAGGGCGAGGGTGAGGTCGAAGCCATGGCCGCGCTCGAGTCTGCGTTCAGCGACTCGGGTTTCAAGATCCAAGACCTGATGGTCGAGCTTACGATCAACCCTGGCTTCAAGACCGTGGGAGAGCCCAAGTGAAGACCCCGAGCCGATTTGCACTCAGCCGCCGCACGATGCTTCGTGGTTCGCTCGGCATTGGCGTCGCCAGTGTCGGGCTGCCCCTGCTCGAGGCGATGCTCAACGAAAACGGCACCGCGCTTGCGGGTGGTGCTGCGTTGCCGAAGCAGTTCATCAGCTGGTTCTTGGGCAACGGGTTCAGGCTCGAGCGCCTCGAGCCCACCCAGACAGGCGCGGCGTTCACGCTGACTGAAGAGCTGGCGCCGTTCATCAACGTCGAGGAGTACCTCAAGGTCGTCACCGGTCTGCAGAACTGGTGTTACGCCCAAGTCACCCATCACGAGGGCATGACTGCCTTCAGCGGCTACAACATGGCCGAGCTCAGCGGCCTGTTCTCCAAGTCGGGCGGGCCCACGCTCGACCAGGTGATCGCTCAACATTTTCAAGACACGGCCCCGACGCCCCCGCTGATTCGTTCGATTCATGCCGGCGTCTCTCGCCGCGTGAGCGTAATGGATAGCGGCACCACGATGTTCGCGCTCTCCCATCGCAGCACCAACGAGGCGCTCTACCCGGAGTTCAATCCGCAACAAATCTGGCAAACCTTGTTCGGTGAGTTCGTGCCCAAGCCGGACGACAGCCAACACCGCCTCAGTGTGGTCGACGCCGTCCGTGAGGACGCGAAGAAGCTGCGCACGCGCTTGGGTAAGGTCGATCAAGCGCGCATCGATGCACACATCGACGGCCTGAACGATCTCGAGACGCGCATCATGACCGAGCCGCCTACGTGTGACGCGCCGGGCATGCCAACAGAGACCAACCCAGACGGAACGGCCAACGATCAGCTGGTCAGCGTCAACGAGGTGATGAGTGATCTGATCGTGCACGCGATGAAGTGTGATCTGACCCGTGTTGCCAGCGTGCTCTTTGTGGGCGGCGCCGCCGAGACGGTGTTTTCCGAAATCGGCCAGACGAGCGTTCATCACAACAACACCCACGACGGCTCGACCAACGCGCAGAACCGCGTGCACGAGGGTGTGGTGTTTGGCATGGGGCAGGCGGCATACCTCGCGGAGAAGATGAAGGCCGAGGTCGACCCGACCGGTAAGAACCTGCTCGATACCGGCTGCATCATGATCAGCAGCGACTGTTCGGTGGGTCTCAGCCACTCGACCGCCCGTCAGCCGTACATTCTGGTCGGCAATGCGCGCGACAGCCTGACGGGCAAGTACCACCACCAGGGCATTCCGCGCTCGGGCGGCGACGGCAACTACGCGGCGAACGGCAACACTTCCGACGTGTTGTTCACGTTGTTGAAGGCGTACAAGTCGGACGCCACCTCGGTCGGCGACATGACTTCTACGAATCTCAACGGCGGTTGGTACGGCACCAACAACCCGCCGAGCTCGATGGCGCCGGGCTCCAGCACCATCATCGAAGGCCTCACCGGCCGCGACTTCACCGGCTGACAGCAAAGCGGAACAGGAAGCAGCTCGTCGGCCAACGCCGCCGAGCTGTCTTCGTTTTGTGCTGGCTGCTTGCGCGCCCGAGTCAGCGCCGCCAGCGGTCGACCAGCTCGGGCAGCAGGGTGGCGCCCATCTGGAACAGGTGCGCCATGTGGTGCTCCTTCGTCTCGCCTCGATAGCCGAGCACGTGCAGTGCGCCGATGCGCGCCTCGCGCGTGGGCTCCATCTTCTTCTCGAGCTTCTTTGAGACCGCGCCCTTCATGCTCTCGAGCTCGAGATACACGGGTGCGTCTCGGTCTTTGTCTCTCGGTGCCGAAGTGACAGCGAGCGACGCGAGCAGATAATCCGCGGTCGCGGTCGTGCTGGCATAGGCCTTGGGGTCGATGGCCGAGTGGGTGATGCCGAAATAGATTTCGCCCCGGCTGGCACGAGCTGCCGCGTCGACGAACGGCTTCAGCTGGCGCCGATTGAGGGCACCCTCTTCCCAGCCGGCGTGGATGCCATCCAAGATCAAGATGGCATCGAGCGGATCTTTGCCGCGACGCAGCTGAAGAATCGTCGAGATCGAGCCATACCCCGCGCTCCAGCCGGAGAGCGCGATGTGCTCGACATGAGGCGTCGACAACCCGCGACGTCGGAGCCCGCTGTCGATCGACGCGAGGAGCTCTTCATAGGTGCCTGGAACGCCGTAGTACTCCTCGTACGGCGCAGAGCCGATGCCGAGATTGATGATGGCGACGGCGGCATTCAGATCGGCGACCTCTGCGCTCTCCTTGACCACCTTGGTGTTGCCGTGAAAGTGGATCAGGAGGTCGTAGCCGCCGTCTGCTTTGGGGTGAAACGACGACGGGAAGACGAGGATGCCGCCGGGGACGCTGACGTGCCCCTCACGCCGTAGCTCGACCTCGTCCGGTGCTGCCTTTGGCTCTGTCGTTCGTGGCGCGTCGCGGTCCGACACGAGGGCGTCCAGAAACCCCAGCGTCTTCGGCGCCCACTGTTTGCTGCTGTGCGCGAATGCGAAGACGTCGCTTCGCTCGATGGGAAGCCCGTAGAGCGCGCTCCTGAGCGCCAGGGCTCCGAGCGCGACGATCAGCAGCAGCGCGGCCCAGAGCCAACGAGGAGGACGTGCCGACGCGAGCACCGCGCTCAACGTTGGTGCGCGGTCGACAACATCCACAGCGACCGGCGCAGGCGTCGGCGTCAGCGCACGCTTTTCTGCAACACGTTGTCCTACACGTGCGGCGAGCGTCGCCTTTCTGAAGTTCTTTGGCAGGGGTCGCCGAGCCGGCGACGAGGACGACTTCAGCTCGGCAATGGCGGCCATCCCCTTTCCCTGCGCACAGGGTCGGGGGTTGGGCCAAATTTATTGCCTCACGTTTTGAGTCGAAGGGACTGAATCGAAGGGCTCAGTTCAACTGCAGCTGCGGCCCGCCAGAGCCGGCTGAGCCGTCGCCCCCCACGCCGCCGCTCGGGTTGGTGCCGCCATTGCCACCTTGGCCCGGGACACCGGTGGAGCATGAGTTGCTCGTGTACACGAACACGACGCTGGACTTGCGGCCCAAGCATGAGGTGGGGCCGCCGCCACCACCGCCACCAGGGCCACCGGCACCGCCAGTGCCGCCAGTGCCGCCGGTGCCACCGCCGTCGGAGTCGTCGGCGCCCGAGCCGCCGGTGCCGCCTGTGCCCGAGCCTTGCCCAATGGCGCCATTGCCGCCGTCGCCGCCTTGGCCGCCTGCGCCGGTCGTGATGGTGTTGGCTTCGACGACGAGGCTGCCAGCGGTGGCCAGGATGCCAAAGCTGCCACCGCCACCTTTGCCGCCTTTGCCTTCTTTGCCGCCTACGCCGCCGCAGCCGCCGCTGCCACCGCCACCGCCACCATCGGGGTTGCAAAGAAAGCCGCCGACGTCTTCGCCGCCGCCACCGCCGCCACCGCCACCGCCACCACGACCATTGTTTCCGAGGCTGCCGTCGGAGCCGTTAGCCGGGGCGTAGATGCCCGCGTTTGCAGTTCCGATGGCCGCGCCACCAGCGCCGTTGGCGCCTTGTGAGCCGGAGGCTCCGGGGCTGCCGTTGGGCGCGTTGTTGCCGCTCCCGAAACACGCGTTGCTGGTGGCGCCAGCGCCTCCGGCGGCGCCGCCACTTCCGACAGAGCCCGGCTGGCCGGTGCCGCTGTCGTTTCCGCCGTTGCCGCCCTTGCCACCGAACTCGAGGCAGCCGGGCTGTGCGCCGCCCGTCCCGGCGCCGCTACAGTTGCTGCAGCCGTTGCCGCCATTGTTGCCGTTCGATGCCGAGACAGGGCTCGGGGCAGCCCCGTTGGCGCCGTCGTCTCCGTTGGTACCTGCGGCGACTGTAATGGTGTTGAAGCGCACGAAGAGCTGCGCCAAACCGCCATCGAGTCGAACACCGTAGTTCGACGCACCACCCATTGCGGGCGCGCTCACGTTGATGGTGAGGCCCTCGAGATGAGTCTCGACGTCGATCTGTGTCGCGATGACGCCGGTGCCAGTGGCGTTGATTGTGGTGATCACGCCTTCTTTGCGCCTGAATTTGAAGTCGGCGTCCGCGTGATCGAAGCCCCCATAAATGCTGATACCGCTGACCATTGTCACGCTGCCACTGTAGATCTCACCGGACAGGCAGATCGCAGGAACTGTATTCAGCTGCGCGATGTCGAGCGCTTTGGCGATCGATTGCACCGGTGCATCTCGTGAGCCGGAACCGGCGACGTCGTCGCCGATCGACACCGAGACGTACACACATTGCTCGGCGACGCCGTCGGTGCCGTCGCAGTTGTCGTCGGTGAAGTCTTCGTCGATCGGGTCATCGCTGCCCGTCGCGGTGCACACGTACTCGCAGCCACATTCGCCGGTGAGCGGATTTTGATCGAGGTCCTGCGTGCCTTCCGCGCAGCTGCCACATGGCGGGCTGCCCCCTTCGCCAGAGCCGCCATTGCCCATGCCGCCTTCAGGCGCACCGCCGCTCTCGGGCGTGCCACCAGAGCCATCGCTGCCGCCAGTCGACGGTGAGCCGCCCGAACCTGCGCCGCCACCGCCGAGCCCGCCGCCATCGGCACACCCCCAGGCTGCAACGGAGAAGGCAATCGACAAGAACCAAGCACTAAGCAATCGCGGCATGGACGAGCCTCCGGTGGCGGCAGACGCGGCAGGCAAAGTGAAAGCAGCGTCAGGCTCGAATTTTGGACTCAACCGAGGCGCTCTTCAATCGAGAAAGACTGCTGCGCCTCGCGCCATGCGAAGCCCCGCGTACGCGCGAGTGGGCTCGTGTGCGCCTGTCAGGGACCTACGGGAGCGGCCTTGGGGGCCTTTTCCTTGGAAGGCGCTGCTGTGGGAGCTGCGTCTTTCTTCGACGTTGCTGGCTCTTTCGGGGCTGGCTCTTTCGGGGCTGGCTTTTTCGGGGCTGGCTCTTTCGGGGCTGGCTCTTTTGGGGCTTCTTTGGGTACGGCCTTGGATGGCGCCGGGACGGGCTTGGCCGGCACCGCCGCCGGCTCGAGGGCGAGCTGGCGTAAATCGAGGATCTCGGCGACCGAGGGCACCACCACCAGCTCACAGCGCCGGTTCTTTTTCTGGCCTTCTTCGCTGTCGTTGGAGGCGAACGGATCAGTGTCGCCGTAGCCGGCTGCGCTGAAGTGCTCTTTGGCGAGCCCGCCTTCGTTCACGAGCAAACCAAGCACCGTCTTGGCCCGCGCCAGGCTGAGGCCCATGTTGTCGCCGAACGCGCCGCCTTTGACGCCCTTGTTGTCGGTGTGACCGGCGATTTGGTAGTCACGCGTCGCCAGGGCGGGGTCGTTCTTGATCACCTCGGCGATCGCCAAGAGCGCGGCCTTTCCGTCTTTGCGCAGCTTGTCTCTGTTGGAGTCGAACACGACGTCGCCCGGCAGCACGATCACCATGCGGTTCTTGCGAATCCGCACTTCGACGCCGACGGACGAGAGCTCTTCTAGCTTGGCCTTGAGTAGCGCGAGGCGCGTGCGCGTCTCTTCGAGCTTGGCGGCGCGCGCGCGGAACTCTGCCAGTGCCCGCTCGCGTTCGGCGAGCGTGGTGGTCATGTCGCCAATGCGAGTGTCTTTCTGTTCGATGTCGACGCCGAGCACGCGCATCTTCTCTTCGAGCGCGGCGACTCGTGCTTTCGCGGAGTCGAGCTCGGCGGCGGCTTCGTCCGCGCGCGTCTCGGCGGTGCGCTGCTTCGCGAGGGATCGCGTCAGCTTGTCGCCCTGGAGTTGGTACTCTTCTTTGGTGTAGCCACATGCAGTGGCGCACAGCGCTGTGCCGAGCAGCATGGCCACCGAGAGTCGCGAAGTGAGCATCGTGAGCGTACCCTAGTACATCGCCCTCGAAGTTTCCGTATCAACTCGATCTGCCGGGAAAAGGCCGCGTCGGTTTCCTGCACTGGCTCGTTGTCGGCGGTGACCGCTCACGGTGTTCCGGCTTCGCGTTCCAGCACGACGTCCAGATCACTCTCGAACGAGATCGCTCGCAGCGAGCCTTCGACGATCTTGGCGAGCCTGTCGCCAACTGCTTGATCGGCGCCACGGCCGCTCGTGTGGGTCGCGTATACGTAGGCAAAACAGCGCCTGCCCAGCCCGCCGAATGCCAGCACGAAGCCGAAGAAGCCGCCTTTCTTGTCGTCCATCAACGCGACATCGAGCTGCGTATCGAAGCCAGCGGGTAGATCGATGCGCTGGCTGTCGACGAGGTCGACCCCATCGCGAATTGGCAGCTGGCGCAACGAGCGCGCCGTGGCCTCACACTTGTCGCGCGTCATGCGGTTTTCGTCTCGCCATACGCGCACGAGCAAGCTCGAGCTCTCGACTGGCTCTTTCGCCTCCAGCCATTTGCTGCTGTGGTCGTCGATCTTCCACGATTTGCCATTGGGCAGCGGCAATCTGAGGCCGAATCGTTTGGAGACGAAGACGCCCGAGTCCAATGGCGAATCGGCTATGGCGGATGCGCTCGGCCGCGGAGGAAGAACGGGAACCGCTGTCGGCTGGGGCTCACAGCCGCCCAAGCCGAGTGCGACCAACCACGCGCGTTTGCCGAAGCTTCTCATCTTTTTGCCAACAGCACGGTGACCGCCCCGCTGGTGTCGTCATGCTCGACGAGCGAGGCGAACGCGAGCACGTCTTTGGCGGCGCTGCTCTGGCTCAGCCATGCGCCGATCTCCCCGCGAAGGACGGCTTCGCCGCGGGGCGAGTGGGTGCCTTTGCCGTGCACGATCAGGAGTGCGCGGTCGCCTTCGCGCCGCTTGCGCGCGACGAACTCGACGACTGCGCTCTTGGCTCGGTCTCTGCTCAAGCCGTGCAAGTCGAGCTTGCCGTCGATGGCGTACCGCTGCGTGCGCAGCCGACGCAGCTCGCGCGGATCGACGTCGATGCGTCTGCCTTCGACGGTGACGCCGTCATCGGCGACCTCGAAGCGCAGCCCCGACGCAAGCAGGCTCGCCAGCGCTTCGCGGGCAGGCGCGTCCAAGTCGGCCGTCTTTTTTGGCTTCTCGACCTTTTCTACCGCGCTGGCCGTGGCTGGGATGCGGGTGCTTTTCTTCCCGAGCGGGCGCACGTCGCGCATGTGCATCTCGAACGCGAGATCGTCGTCGACAGCGTCGAGCTCGACTGCTCGCACGCGCTCCGGCGGTGGCGGCAGAGGCCCCGGTGCCGCTTTCGCCCGTTTCGCTTGTGCGGCGAGGACCGCGAACGGCCGAGACACGGCAGCGACAGCTGTCGGACGCGGGGCGCTCTTCTTGGCCCGAGCCTGCTTCTTCTTCGCCGCCACGCTTACGTTCTACGCTCGCTCCAGGGCCAATAGTAGCGTGAGCACAGCGAGCGCGTGTGTGATGCCGCCCGTACGCAGGGTGTCGGCTGCTTTCGCGCGGTCGAGCAGCACCACCCGGGTTCGTTCGTCCGCGCGCTCTTCGGGATCGGCGATCTTGCGAGCGTCGCGCGCCAGGAACAAGAACGCGCGATTGTCACTCAGCGCCGGGTTGGGGTGAACGGTCAACAGCAGCTCGGCGCTGTCGGCGCTGTAGCCGGTCTCTTCCAGGAGCTCGCGCAACGCGGCGGCGGCAGGGGGTTCGCCGTCATCGATGATGCCGCCGGCTGGCTCGAGCGTGAGCGCGTCGACGCCGTGCCGATGTTGCTCGACGAGGACGAGCTCGCCTTCGTTGGTGATTGCCGCCACGACGCACCAGTCTTTCAGCGCGATGGTGACGGCCAGGCGCGGCTCGGCGGCACCCTCGTCGAGCACATCGTGCTCGTGGAGCTCGAGGAATGGATAACGCGCGATGCTGCGCGAGGCCAAACGAACAGGCCGCAAATCTGCGGGGGGTGACCAATCTGCGGGGGTTGGGGGGGGTCGAGGAGGCGCCACGAGCGCCGTCGATTACCACGGAAGACAGCCGTCCGGCCGTTGCGATACATTGAGCGCTGCCACCCCATGAACAAGACTGCGCTCGCCGCCCTCGGTCTCATGCTGTTCGTCACCGTTCCTGCTTACGCGCAAGGGGACGCGCAGAAGGCGGCGCTCGCACAGTCGCTGTTCGACGAGGCGGACAAGGCGATGAAGGCGAAGAAGTACGGCGAGGCATGCCCAAAGCTCGAGCGCGTCGTGTCGCTGATCCCGGACGGCATCGGCGCAAAGCTCACGCTCGCCGAGTGTTACGAAGGCGCCGGCAAGCTCGCCAGCGCGTTCGGGACCTATCTGTCGGCGGAGGGCGCCGCGCGTCGCACCGGCCAAGCAGACCGGGCAGACGCTGCCAAGGTCAAGCTCGACGCGCTGAAGCCGAGGCTCGCCACCATCACGCTGGAGGTTCCTGACGAGGTGCGCAAGGCACCGGGTTTCGCGCTGAAGCGTGACGGAAACGACGTGCTCGACGCCGAGTACGGCGTCGCCGTAGCGGTCGACAGGGGCGAACATTCGATCATCGCGACAGCCACGGATCGGACCGCGTGGGAGAAGAAGATCAGCATCGAGGACGCAGAGAAGCAGACCGTGAAGATCGAGCTTGGCGCCGCCGGCGCAGGCGGGGCAGTTGGGGGCGGCGTGGGCCGCGGGGGCGGCGGCGGGGGTGTGGCTGATCCACCGCCCGACACCAAAGCAGAGGGCAATTTCATGAGCCCGGTTCGGATTGCCGGTCTCGGCATCGGCGTCGGCGGGGTGGCTGCTGCGGCCATCGGTATCGGCCTCGGGGTCCACGCAAAGGGCCTCTACGATGACAGCAATGCAACGGGCGGCTGCAGCGCCGAAACGGACATTTGCGGGTCCCCAGCAGGCATCGACCAGCGCGACGATGCCGTGATGTTCGCCAATGTTTCCACCGGGCTGGTCATCGCTGGTGGCGTGCTCGCAGCCGGCGGCATCATCATGTTTGCCGTGGCGCCGAGCGACCCGGCCGAGCCGGCTAAAACAGGCGACTTGAGGCTCGGAATCGCGCCTGGTTTCGTCTCCGTTTCTGGCGCTTTCTGAGGTCTGCGATAGTGTAGAGTCGACGTTCGTAGCGGGCGGGGTGGCGAGCCATGGCCAAGAGAACCACTCGAAGAGCTCATCATGAGCCGCCGAAGGTCTGGCACAACCAAGACGTTGTCGGCCGACCTGCGAGCGGGGGGGGCGGGCCTCTGCCGCAAGCTGAAGCGGCGCAGGGAGCCACCACTGGTGCGGCTGCAGGCGCGACCCGGCGCATCGTGCCGGTGGCGGCATTGACGGCCGATCAACGCGAACGCGAGCGGTTGATCGCGCGACTGGCTGCAGCAGAAGGTCGCGTCGCGATCACGGATGCGTCCAACGCGCTGTTCGCCGCGGGTCACCTGTTGCTCGACGGTGATCAGCAAGTGCATCTCCAGCTGCTCGAGCACAGCGACGAAGCCCGCGTATGTGAGGCGCTTCACCGCCTCAGCGCGACGTTCGAGGCCGAAGCGCCCAAGCGCCCGCTGGTGCTGGACGCGCGCTTGCGCCGCCTCGAAGAGTTCGCTGACGAGCCGGAGACCCGCGCGCTGGCGGCGCAGCTGCGACGCCAAGTGAAGACGATCGAGCTACCTCCGTCCGGCTGATCCTTGCGGCTCGCCGTGATCGAGAACATAGGGGTCGCCATGACCCCGAGTGAGTTCGAGTCCGCGCTGCGCGCGTTGCTGACCGCCTCCCAGAAAGAAGCGCAGAACTCGGCGTGTGTCGCGTGCACGGGCTGCGAGCGTTGCGTCGAATGCACGTTCTGCAGTCGATCGAAGGGGCTCTTGCGCTGCCACTACTGCGTCGACGTCGAACGCTCCGTGAGCTGTACCCACTGCCGCGCCTCGCGCGATCTGTTCGGCTGCTCGCATTGTGAAGGCTGCGAGCGCTGCACACAGTCGTCGTACCTCACGCGGTCTTTCGACTGCACCGGCTGCACCTATTGCTTCGGCTGCGTGGGGCTCGTGGGCAAAGACTTTCACGTCTTGAACGTGGCCTACTCGCGCAGCGAATATTTCGCGCTCACGGCTCGGCTGAAGAAGAGCGCCGCCGCGTGAAGGTGGTGATTCAGCGGGTCAAGTCCGCCCGCGTAGAAGTCCTGGGCGAGGCGGTTGGCGCCATCGATGCGGGTCTCTGCGTGTTTGCAGGCATGCAAGCCGGAGACACCGATGCGGACCTCGAGCTGACGGCGCGCAAAGTGGCGGAGCTCAGGGTGTTCGAGGACGAGCGGGGCAAGATGGCCCGCTCGCTCGCCGATGTCGGCGGCAAGCTGTTGGTCGTGTCTCAGTTCACGTTGTTCGGCGATATCAGTCGGGGGAATCGCCCGAGCTTCTCGGCTGCGATGCCGCCTGACGAGGCGCGCGCGGCGTGTGATCGCTTCGTCGCGCTGCTGCGCGGGCGCGGGCTGGCGGTGGAGACGGGCCGTTTCGGTGCGGACATGCGCGTCGTCGTCGACAACGACGGGCCGGTCACGATCCTTTTCGACTCGCGTTCGAGCTGAGCGGCGGCTGCTTTGCGTGGCAGAGCTCGGCTGCCAGATTGAGCGCTTCGATCATTCCACGCGGGTCTGCCTTGCCTTGCCAAGCGATGTCGTAGCCAGTGCCGTGATCGACGCTGGTGCGGATGATCGGAAGGCCGAGCGTGACGTTGGTCGCTTCACCGAAGCCGAGCAGCTTCAGCGGGATCGTCGCTTGATCGTGATACATCGCCACCACGCCGTCATAAGAGCGGGCGTCGCCGACGCTCTTGCGGAACGCGGTCTCGGCGCCGAGCACGCCTGTGATGCTGACGCTGAGCTTTTCCTTTTCGAGGCGCTTCGCTGCGGCTGCGATGCCTGGCTGAATCTGTGTGCGTTCTTCATCGCCGAGCAAGCCGCCTTCGCCGGCATGCGGGTTCAGCGCCGCCACGACCAAGCGTGGCTTTTCGATGCCGCGAGCGATCAATAGGCGCCCGAGCCAGTACGTCGAGGTCGCAACAGCGGCTGCGGTGATCGCCTTCGGCACCGCCGAGATCGGCAAGTGTGTCGTCACGAGGGACGTCGTCAGCTCCTTCGAGGCGAACGCCATCACCACTTCATGGGCTCGGAGCCTGCGCGCGAGGTGCTCGGTGTGGCCCAAAAAAGCAGCGGCGCCGTCCACACCGCTGGTCGCGATGGCGAGCTTGGAGACCGGCCCTGTCACCAGCGCGTCGGCGACGCCGCTCGCTACCAGATCGGCTCCCTGATCGATCCACTTGAGCTGCGCTCGGCCTTTGGCGTTGCTCGGCTGCGACGGCACGATCGGACCTTCGAGTGGCGCGCTGCCGGCGAACACGGCGATGTCTCCTGCGCGCACCGCGAGCATCTCCTCGCGTGTGGTGACATCGTAGATGCAGCGCTCCCCGAGGCGTAGGCGTGCTGCCTTTTCAATCAGGGCGCGGTCACCGACCAAAACCACCGAGACGCCCAGACGCTTTTCCGCGGCGCCGAGCACCGACACTTCGGGCCCGACACCGGACGGGCAACCAATCGAAATGACGAGCACCTTTCTCATCGCCGCGCTCCTGGTGCGCCGAGCCGATAGCCGGCGCCGCGAAAGGTGATGAGGTCGAGGGTGGGACCGAGCTTCGCCCGCAACCTTCGCACATGGATGTCGATGGTGCGCGCGCCACCGTCGTAGCTCGAGCCCCACACGCGCTCGAGGAGCTCGCTGCGCGAGACGACTTTGCCGCGTCGATCTGCGAAGTACACGAGCAAGTCGAACTCTTTCGAGGTCAAGTTGATCACGGCCCCTTCTTGGCTGACTTCTCGCGCAGGGCGGTCGATCACCACGCTGCCGAGCTTCACGCGCTCTTCCATCGAAAACTCGCTGCGCTTCCACTCCGAGGAGCGCACGCGTGCGTAGAGCTCGGCGGGCACCAGCGGTATCAACACGAAGTCGTCGAAGCCGCTGGTCGGGTCGAGCCGCGAGGCTTGCTCGCGTTCGATCGCGAGGATCGCGCCTACGCCTGCGAGTCTCGGTTCTTTGCGCAACCGCCGGAGCACCAAGGCGCCCACGTCTGCTCGGGCTCCTGCTTCGACCACCACCGCCCGCGCAACCTCGTCGTCGCTGTGAAACAAGTCTGCGGGGTCGTCCCATAGATCGAGCGCTCGCACTTCGGCGCCGAGCAGACGGAGCGCCTCGACCGCCCCGTCCGGGCGCTCGAGCTCCGGCCCGTGACCGATGATGCCGATGAAACTCGGGGGCCGCATGTCAGGGTAGAGGTCGGCAATCTACCCTGCAGCAGGGCAAACCGCCCCCTGTATGGTGCAGTGGGATAGTAGCGCACACCGGTTCGATCGTTCCCGAAGCCAAAAGCGTGCCGACTGCGCCAGATTTGTTGTACATTCTACGGGCTCGCGTCCCCGGAGACCGGCGTGGCGATCAATCGCGACAAGATCCTCCAAGAAGCTCAGAAGCTTGTCGACAAGAAGCGCTACGACAAGGCGATCGCGGAATACCAAAAGGTTGTAGCCGACGATCCGCACGACGTTCGTACGCTCCTGAAGATTGGCGACATTTACCTGCGGATGCAGCAATTCGCCGAGGCGATTGCGAGCTACGACCGGGTTGCGAACCACTATTCCGTCCAGGGGTTCAGCGTAAAGGCCGTCGCCGTCTACAAACAGATGCGCGAGATCATCCAGAAGCACGCCCCGCATCTGGAAGACCGCTTCGGCCACGTCGTCCCCAAGCTGGCGGAGCTGCTCACGCAGCTCGATCTCCGCTCCGACGCCCTCGCCTACTACGACGAGATGGCGACGCGGCTGCAGACTGTCGGGCGCGATCGCGACGCCATCGACATCTTTCGCAAGATTGTCAGCCTCGACGGCAACAATCCCGTCTCGCATCTTCGGCTCGCGGACGCGCTCGCGCGGGTTCGTGACTTCGACGGCGCTTCTATCGATTTCGGCATCGCTGCCGAGATCTTGCTGCGCATCGGTCGGCGTGACGATGCCCTGCGGGTCGTCGAGCGCCTCCTGCAGTACCGCCAAGAATCCAAGTTTTCCCGGTTGGCCGCGCAGATCCTGATCGAGCGCAACCTGCCGAACGACGGCATGTCGGCGCTCACGAAGCTGCAAGTCGCCTTCAAAGAAAATCCGCGCGATCTCGAGACACTTGGTCTCCTGGCGAAGGCGTTCGATCTGCTCGGCCAGACCGCCAAAGCCGTCGAGGTCCAGAAAGAGGCAGCGCGCATCGCGCGCGAGGTCGGCCAGCGGGACGTCTTCGACGCGCTGATGGCCATCCTCGTGCAGCGTGCTCCCAACGACGAGGGCGTTCGCCAGCTCGTCGCCAGCGCCGACAAACCCTCATCGCTGCCGCCGTCGCAGATGTTGTCTGCGCCGCCGTCGGCCTACCCGCTCAACCTGAATCAGCAAGCCGAGCCCCAGCAGGGCGCCCCGGCTCGGCTACCGCCGCTGTCGGCGCTGCAATCTTCGCAAGGCGCCGCGCACGACGACGAGGTAGTCGAGGTCAGCGTCGTCGACGAAGTGAGCGCCGCCGATATCATCGTCGACGACGAGTTCGATCTGGTCGCCGAGCCCCCGTCGGAGGACGACGCCCCCATCCCGCTGCGCGCATCACATCCGCCCGGCGATGACGACCCACAAAGCCCGATGCGACGCGCGCTGGCGCGCGCCGAGGCGGCCCGGCGTAGCGGAGACTATGTCGGCGCCTCGCAGACGCTCAGGCGCGGGATCGACGAGCTGCCGCAAGCACGCGAGCTGCGCGAGCGCTTGTGCGACGTGCTCATCGAGTCGGGTGACCAACAAGCGGCGGTAGAAGAGATGTTGCGCTTCGCAGGGCACCTGGTCGAGGACAACGATCCCGACGCAGCCGCGCGTCTGTTGGACGAAGTGTTGCTGCTCGAGCCGGACAACCGCACCGCGCTCGAGATGTTGCGCGCGCTCGGTTATGCCGTCGCCAGCCCGGACGAAGAAAACTACGCGGCGCAAGGCGAAGTGCACGCGGCCGGGCTGCACCCCGCTGCAACGTCCAACTACGATCCGCTGGCGCCGTTGCCGTCCTACGACCTCGAAGAGCTCACCGCGGACGAGCTGCCGATCGCTCCTCCCGACGTCTCCTACCCATCAGGCGGCTATCCGACGTACCCAGCGGCGAGCGCCAACGAGGGGGCAGAGCCGGATGGCTTCGGCATGATCGACCCGTTCGGCGCTGCCGCGCCAGAGTCGTTGCTCGGGCCGGCCAGCAGCTCCGCTCCGCTCGGCCGGCGGGCTCGTGCACCTTCCATCGAGCTCGATGATCCGTTCGCGTCCGAGTCGACGTCGTTCGGCATGCCGTCTTATCCGCTCGACGACGACCCGCCCGCGTACGGTCAGCAGGCAGTTGCCGAGCCCACGCAAGACGGTCGTCTCTCGCAGAACGGCTTGGACGAGGCGGCGCTGGAAGAGATCGAGTTCTTCACGGCGCAAGGCATGCTCGACGAGGCCGAGGGCCTGCTCAACGAACAGCTCGCGCGGCTGCCGAATCATCCGATCCTGCTCGAAAGGGCGCGTGAAATTGCCCTCGCGCGCACGGGCGGCTCACCCGTGGCCGTGCTCGAGACCCCGGTGGTCGAGCCGTACAACTTGCCGGGCAGCGCAGTCGGCGCGCCCTACGACGCGGTGGCCAAACAGCCGGGCGATGGTGCTCACGGCGCTCCTCGCGCGAGACAACACACGCGCGAGCTCACGGTCGACCGCGCCTACGACATCGCGCACGCCCTCGACGAGATGGACAGCGCAATGGAGAGCTTCGGCCCCAAGCCGCAGCAGGCACCACTCGCGCCGGGGCAGATCAGCGTCGAGCAAGTGTTCGAGCAGTTCAAGGCAGGTGTCGCAGCGCAGATCGCAGAGGGCGACGCCGCCACGCACTACGATCTCGGGGTCGCATACAAAGAGATGGGCCTCTTGGCGGACGCGATCCACGAGTTCGAGCTCGCCTCGCGTGACCCCACCCGCGAGTGTGTCTGCCAGTCGATGATCGGCATGCTTCACATGCAGAACGGCGATCTCGAGGGCGCGATCGACGGGTTCATTCGTGGCCTGACCGCCCAACAGAAGACGACGGACCAAGAGCTGGCGCTCACCTACGAGATCGGCAACGCCTACGAAATGCGTTCGAATTTCGAGCAGGCGCTGTACTACTTCCAGCTGGTTGCACGCATCGACCCGTCGCATCGTGACATGCGCGGCTCGGTCGCAGAGCGCATCTCCGGGCTCGAACGGCGGATTGGTGGCGATGCCCCGAAACCCTCACCGAAAGCCGTCGCGGTCGGAGGCGGCGACGAGTTTGATGCCGCTTTCGACGACCTCTTCAACCCGAAGCGTTAAGCCGCTACACTGAGAGTCATGGTCGAGCCGCTCACCTCCGTCCCTGTCGCCGAAAAAGGCCCTGGGCCTGATCCGGTCGTGGGCGTCGGGCTGGTCATTCTCGGCGTGTTGATCATGGGCATCGCCGGTGCTGCGACGCTCCACTACGTGTTCAACATCGGCACTGCGATCGCCATCGTTGGGGCCATCGTGTTCCTCGTGTCGGTCGCGCTCTCGTCGCTACGGCAGAAGAAGCTGACTGGCAAATAGTGCCGGCGATCAAGGGTCCGCAGGCTGGGCGAGCCAGTCGGCGGCGTCTTCTGTCTTGGGGGTCTTCAGAAGCTCGCCGCTCTCCGAGTCGCGTCGGATGATGATCGTGCGCCGCGTCGTGGAGTCGGCGTTTTCTCGCGCGAATACATTGACGATGTTCACACCGGGGCGCAGCGGCACCTCCACGTCGAAGCTGGCGTTCTTCGAGTCTTTGCTCTTCGAGTTGGACTGGTAGAAGATCTTGCGCCCACCGACGAAGGCATAGAGGTCCTTGATCTGTGTGCTCGAGCTCGCGGCGCCCCGGATCTTCACCGAAGCCTCGCGCGTGGACAGGGCAGCAGCGTCGATGGTCAGCTCGGGAGGCGCGTGCGCATACACCTCGCTGAACGTCAGCGTCGCGGCGGGCTTGCCGCTGCTGGGGGTGAGCTCGCTAGAGAGGACGAACCCAAAACGGCTGCCGTCGATCTTCACTTTGTCGAACGAGCCCACGCGACCCACCACGGTGAGAGCGGTGCCCGTAGGCAATTTGCCGAAGCCGCGGGAGCCGTCTCGCGGCGACTCGAGCAACACGGCTCCACTGATGCCGGCTTCGCGCACTTCATCGACGGCCGTCACCTGAGCGCCAGCTTCGATCGGCACCTTCACCTTTTCCCGCGCGAGCTCGGTCAGGTCGCGATCGCCCACCGAGAGCGACAACACAGCCTCAGCGTCCCGCAGATCTTTGGCGACGTCGAAGGTGAAGGTGACCTTGCGGGAGTCGCCCGGCTTCATGTTCGAGATGTCGAAACGCCCAGCGTACAGCTGCAACCCGTCGCCGCTCATGTTGGTAATGGCAGCCTGGGTCTCGTATGAGCGACCCGCACCCACGTTCTTCACTGTCAGGTACATGCTGACCTTTTCGCCGCGCTGCAGCCGGCCGTCGCCGTTGCCTCCGCGATCGTCCACGATTTGGTAGCTGTATTTGAAGACGGGCCGGGGGAGGGCCTTCACCGTGGGACGGATCTCTGCGGCAGCGGGAGCGTTTCCTTCGGCCTCGAACTTGATTGCCACCCCATCGCTGCGGTCCGCCGCGTCCATCGGGATCTTGCAGGTGCGTTTGGCGTCCTTCGGCCCCGCGTGGATTGACGCGTACTTCTTGCCCTCAGTTTCGCACCAGCCGAGCAGCACCTTGGCGACCTTCTCTTCGCCCGGCGCGATCTTGCCGAAAACCAGCTCCTTTGCGTCGAAGTAGCCGCTCTCGCTCTCGGTCTGCGCTCGCAACCTGTACACAGGGCTCGAGCCCTTGTTCTTGACGGTTACCTTCAGCTCCATCGGGTCGCCGGCCGTCGTAGTGTCTTTCTCGCGATTGGTCTCGACCTTGACCTCCAGGTCTTCGGCCTTGGCGGTCTTCAGCACATCGGGCGCGGCCGTCCAGTCGAGGCCGATCTTGTCGAGTTCTGCGGCGACCTTCGCCAGCTCTTCGCGCTTCACCTTGTCGACAAGCTGTTTGCCGGCCTTGATTTGGTCTGCGCGCGGTTTGCCCGCGGGCATTGCGGCGACCAGCTCGCGCCCGAAGCGGATGGGAAAATCGACTTGCACTTCGTCGTCCGCGTCGGCGCCGAGCTCACGCAGAAGCTCTCTGTCCGCGCTCGAGAACTGATAGCGAACCACGTCCTCCGGCTTGCCCGGCGGGGCAGCAAACTGGCTCTCGAGGGAGGCGAACAGCTCACGTTCACGGACCGAATCTTTTTGGACGCTCAGATCCATCTCGAGTGTGTCGACGGTCACCGGGTCGAGCTCGATGTCCGGTGTCACGCCGACACCCTGAATCGAAATGTCTCCCGGCGTCAGGTACTGCGCGATGGTGAGCTTGAGCGCAGCCTTCTCCGGAGTGACCTCCGAAAATACCAGCTGCACGCTGCCTTTGCCGAACGACTGTTGTCCGACGATCACCGCCCGGTCCAAGTTCTTCAGCGCGCCGGAGAGGATCTCGCTGGCGCTGGCACTGGAGCCGTTCTGCAAGACGACGATGGGATAGTCGCCTTCGGTGCCGGGCCCTGTCGCGCGTCGCTCCTCGCGGCCTTCCGACGAGCCGACGGTCGCCACGATCACGCCGTCAGCCAAGAACAGGTCGGCGATCTTCACTGCTTGGTCGAGCAAGCCGCCAGGGTTGCCGCGCAGGTCGAGCACGAGCCCTTTGATCGGGCCGTTCTTCTTGAAGCTGTCGAGCGCCGCCGTCACCTCTTCGGTGCTCGACGACTGGAAGCCCTTGAGCTTGATGTAGCCGATGTTTCCATCGAGCGCGCGCGACTCGACCGAGGTGACCTTGATGATTTCACGCTCGAGCTGGAAGGGCTTCGGCTCTTTCCAGCCACCATCGCCTTCGCGCACCACCCAGACGGTCACCTTGGTGGCCTTCTCGCCGCGGAGGCGTTTCACAGCGTCGTCGAGCGGCATGTTGAGCGTCGACTCGCTCTCGATCTTCACGATGCGATCGAAGCGCTTCAAGCCGGCGCGCTGTGCTGGCGTATTTGGCATCGGCCGCATCACCGTGAGCTGCTGATCACGGACGGAGATCACGATGCCGAGGCCACCGAACGCGCCCGAAGTAGTGACGTTCATGTCCCGGTAGGCTTCCGGGGAGAGGAACGACGAGTGCGGGTCGAGCGTGTGCAGCATTCCATTGCACGCCGCGTACTCGAGCTCCCGAAGGTCGACGCCGGAGCCAGCCAGGTTCTTTTGCAAGAACGCAAAAATCTCGCGAAGGCGTGCGGCCACGTCCCATGGGCCTTGAATGTTGTCGACCCGGAAGGTGCGCGACTCGTTCTCGACCTGGATTGTGATCTCGTTCTCGTTCTGTTGTTGAACGATCACCTGCGCCACTTCCCGCTGGATGTAGTTCAGCGACGAAAGCAACATCGCCTTCGGCTTGATGCGGTCGGGGTCGACGTACTTCTTGCGGATGTACTTGAGCGTTTCGTTGACCGCCTCGAGGCGGGTCAGATCGTATGGCGCTCGGTCGGGCTGTCCGGTGCCAGCCTGGGCGGGCTCGAAGCCTCGCCACAAACTGCCCGCACCGAACGTGGCCGCCGAGACGGCCGAGAGCGCGATGACGCTGAGAAACAGAAGAACACGCCCGACACGCTCCAACGTGCGCATTGCGGAGCAGTATAGACCTGGCGCGGCTGTTCGCACGCGCTGTCGGCAGGGTCGTGCGATCTCGCGCTTCTGGTGGCTAGGTCTTCTCGCTGGTGGAGAGCTTCTCGGCGGTGGCGGTGGAGGCAGCGGTGCCGCTGGTCAGCTTCTCGCTGGCCTTCTCTTCGCCGTCGGCAAGCTTGGGAGCAGCTTCGTCGTCGCCATCTTTGATGCCCTTCTTGAAGTTCTTGATGCCTTCACCGAGCCCTTTGCCGATGTTGGCAATGCGGGACCCGCCGAACAGAAGCAGGGCGATCCCCAGCAAAATGAGAATCTCGGTGATTCCGAAGCGTCCCATGGTGGACCTCGAGCCCAGTGAAGGGCGACACGACTTGCCCAGCTTTTGGGCCAATGTGCGAGGCCCCATATTGGGAGCTCGCCAGTTGCCAAACGTAGCACCGCGATGGGCCTTCGAGCAATTCGACCCTGTTCGTGAGTCGGCGGGGCCAATTTCTCCGAGCCAAGTCGATGAAGTCGCGGGCTCTTGCGCGCGTTCTTTGTTCCGGAGGGCACGGAGGAATCATGTTTGTTGA
>Ga0105048_10000153_pt1 | contig 91057 bp, 85 predicted proteins | sample MAT05_FD_78382 | JGI IMG/M metagenome (GOLD analysis project Ga0105048, IMG submission 78382) | Freshwater microbial communities from Lake Fryxell liftoff mats and glacier meltwater in Antarctica - MAT-05 | ecosystem: Environmental > Aquatic > Freshwater > Ice > Liftoff microbial mat | place...
GCCCTTCATGCCCAACGTCGCCACGAGCGGACCGTGATTCACGATTTCCGAAGCGCTCTCTCCGACTCCCTCCCAGGCTTCTCCCACGCCCGCACCGCGGACTCGCCAACGTCCGGGCATCCGAGGACCTGAACAGTTACGAGAAATCAAGGCACGAACTGGTAACTGACGAAGGCAACCCGGCGGCTGTCGGGGGACCAGGACGGCACATAGATCGTGCCTTGACCACCGAACAGCTTGGCCAGGATCTCGATTGAGCCGCCCTTCAACGGCACGACTCTCAACGTCAAGTGCTGGTTCTCGGGACGTCCATCCCGAGAAGGCCCAGGATTGAGACGAACGCAGGGAGCCGGCGGAGAATGCGGACGGCTGGCATCCCGAAGAACTTCCTGGAGACTCCAAACATGGCTGTGCCTCCCCGTCGCATCCCCGAATTGGTCGAGGTTCGTTGCACCCATGCGGTCCGCCAGACTTAGGAGGAGATTCGGCATCGGTTTCGACCCGTGTTGGACATAACGCCCGGGCGCCAAGATCCATGGAAGATTCGAGTGGGTGTGACGGTTGCCATCGGCGTTGCCACTGCCGTAGAGAATCATCAGGCGCGGATTCGACTCCGCGGCCACGGGGGTCATCTCGTGGTCGCCGCGCGTCGCCGCTTCGGACGGGAACGCGTCCAGCGCCACCCCGCCCTTCCTGGCGCCGTCGCCGTGACAGACGTGACAGAACTCCTGGAGAATCGGAGCGATGTCGTTCGCGAGCGACGTTGGTGGCGCGCCGGCGCCGGGAAGGCCCCGCCCCGATGCGATCGACACACCGGCTCATCTCGTGCTACGGCGCTGGGAGCGCCCGGAGACTCACGCCAGAATCGCCTTCACCACTTCACCATGAACGTCGGTCAACCGGAAATCCCTCCCCGCGTAGCGGTAGGTCAGCTTCTCGTGGTCGATGCCCAGCAAATACAGAATCGTGGCGTGCAGGTCATGGACATGAACTGGGTTCTCAGCAACGCCCATACCGAGTTCGTCCGAAGCTCCATAAACAGTGCCGCCCTTCACTCCGCCGCCCGCGAGCAGCATCGAAAACGCGGTGTGATGGTGATCCCGTCCGGCCTTCTGCTTGTCCTGATTCTCGGCGTAGGGCGTCCGTCCGAACTCCCCGCCCCAAGCGACCAGGGTGTCCTCGAGCATGCCTCGATCCCGCAGGTCCCGGATGAGCGCTGCCGCCGCCTGATCACCGTCCTGGCAGAGGCGACGGTGCCGTTCTTCGTGATTCGAGTGGGTGTCCCAGGGCTGGTTGTCCTTGTCGCTCGTGTAATAGACGGTCACGAACCGAACCCCGTCCTCCAACAGCCGGCGCGCCAGCAGACAGGAACGCGCAAACGTGGAATCGCCGTAGCTGCGACGAATGGATTCGGGTTCCCTCGCGATATCGAAGGTGCGCATGGCTTCCTGCTGCATCTGGAACGTCGTCTCCAGGGTCCGGATCTGTCCCTCCAGTTCGTTATCACCGTCGCGCCGCTCCATGTGACGTCGATTAAGCCGACCCAGAAGATCCAACTGCTCGCGCTGTTCGGTGTCGGAGAGCCGCGGATTGCGAATGTTCGCGACCAACCGGTCCACCGCCATGTCGGCGGTAATCACGCTGGTGGCCTGGTATTCCGCCGGAAGGAAGCTGTTACTCCAAAGTGCGGGACCCACCACGATCTTGGGACTTGGCCGCAGAACCACGTAGCCGGGCAGATTCTGGTTCGCCGACCCCAACCCGTAGAGCACCCAGGAACCCAGCGACGGCCGGATGGGCTGGAGGTTTCCCGAGGGCATCTGAAGCAAGGCGGGCTCGTGGTTCGGCACGTCGGTCCTCATCGACCGGATCACGTAGCGTTCGTCGATGATCCCCGCCAGGTGCGGCAGGGATTCGCTGACTTCAATGCCGCTGCGACCGTGTCGCTTGAATCCGAACGTCGATGGGAGGAAGCCGGTTCCCTTGGACTTTTTGTAGAGTTCGCCTTCGGGCTGCTGGCCTTCGTACCGCTTCAAGGCGGGTTTCGGATCGAAGGTATCCAGGTGGGACGGCCCGCCGTTCAGAAACAGGAAGACCACCCGACGCGCGCGTGGTGGAAAGTGAGCGATCCGCGGGACCCCTGGCGCGGCGAATCCGGCCGAGCCTAGTAACGAGGCGAGCCCCGCCAGACCGAAACCGGCGCTCATGCGTTGCAGCATCGCGCGCCGACTCAGAATGCCCCCGGCAATCCCGGGCGGGCGCGCACTCGGAATGGAGCGATCAGTCGACATAAAGCATCTCGTTGGAGACCAGCAGGACCTGGGCGTATTGCTCCCACCGGCTCATCCCTGAGGCCGCTGGTTTCCGGAGAAATTCCATGGCCCACGCCTCCTCGTCCGGATCCGGAAGGCGTCCGGTCGTTCGGCGGTAGGCCAACCGGATCCGTTCAAGGTCCGAGCCATCCATTCCGGTTTCGAGGTCCACCGCAAACGCCCGCGCATGGTCGATCACGAACCGACTGTTCAACAGGAACAACTTCTGGGTCGCCGTGGTGGTCACCGACCGACGCTCGGCGTGCACATGGGCGTCCGGGTAATCGAACTGCATCAGCAGGTCGTTCAGCTTCATTGTGGTCGTGGCATCGGGCACACGCGACCGTCAGGCCAAGCACCGTCCGGGTGACCGTATCCACCCGGTCCTCCCATTCGTCGGCCTGCACCTCGAGACGGTTCCGGTTGTAGTACTTCGGACCCAGTCCCAGGAATCCCAGCGCCGCCAGGTGCTGCTTGCCGCCCTCAATTTTGTCGGCGGCTAGTTGGAAGCGGAGAAATTGATCGTACGGAAGATCCCGATTGAAGGCGTCGATGACCCACTCGCGATACAAGTTGGGCATTGGGATACGCCATCGTGGTGTCGTCGCCGACCTGATGAGCCTGATCCTCCGCGTATCGCGCGAGCGGCAGCCACAGACTGGCCATGCGCTCGCCGAATCGTGGTGAGGCCAGGAGCCGGTCGACGAGCCGGGAATAGGCGTCGGGGCCGGTATCCGCGAGGTAGTCGTCCAGCGCCTCGGGTGTGGGCGGCAATCCGGTCAAATCGTAGGTCACCCGCCGAATGAGCGTGATGCGATCCGCCTCGGGCGACGGTCCGAGGCCCGCCTGTTCGAGTCGGGCGAGAACGAAGGCATCGATCGGTTCGCGAGGCCAGGAACGTTGGCGAAGGGCCGGGCGTGGTTGGGCAAGCGGCGCCTGGAAGGACCAGAAGCCGCGCTGAGAAGCCGCGTCGGCAGCCTCCGTGGCCGAACCGGAAGTGGAATCCTAAGGGGCGGGCAACGGTTCCTACGCCTGCGCGATGGCGATGCCACCAAGAAGGACCAGCATCCGGATCAGCCCATGGAATTTCATGGCTCCGCGCATTGGACCTTACCAGCACACGGCGGAACACCCCGTCAGGCAAGGCATCGTTCCATCCGGCAGCCGGTCTTGCCAGAGGCCCCCACCCGCCACAGCGTCCCGAAGATGTCAGGTGCGCGACTCAGCCCTTCGAAACCCGCTGGGCGATCTCTCCTTCTCCCCCCGGGAGAAGGCCGGGATGAGGGCCGCTTGCGACTCCCCTCGCTCATCGGTTCATGGCCCGTGAGCAGGTCAATTTTGATCAGGGCGCTCTCCATGAACCGTCCATCTCTTCCTCCCTCTCCCTCCGCAGCAAAGCGAAGGTGGGAGAGGGTCGGGGTGAGGGCTCCCCTCCCCGGTTCGTGGCCTCAATGCGCGTCCAAAATTTGGAGGTTCTCCCTTCCCATGAACCGTCTGCGAATTGAGCCACGGGGTTTTCACCGAGCCCCGCACCCCAACCCTCTCCCGACGGGAGAGGGAGTCGCGTATCACGCGCAAATTCTTGTTAGAGCCCAACTGTCCGAGCCGTCGCGATCCGCTCGGGAGAACGCCCTACCCATCGCGGTCGACCCCGGATGTCGCGTTCGCGGTGCACGTTGGTTCGCCGTCGCCCTCCTTTGCATGGTCGCCTTCATTCTCGGGAGCCTTCCGGTTCCAGCAGCTCAGCCGACGGGCGCGGATCCCGATCCGGTGTGTCGTCCCCCCACTCTCAACCGCACTCCGATTCCTCCGCCACCGCCGGGGACGCAACGCATGATGGAGCGACTTCAGCAGATTCGAGCGGCAACCGAGCAAGACCCTGAACAGAACGTCTTCGTCAGTGCCTTCCTCGCCGCCCGCCTCCAACGCCGCTTGGATGAGGCTGTCGCCGAGCAGAACGCACCGCGCCTATTGGAACTGCGTCCACGCCTGGCCCGGCAGCTTCTCAACGCCGGTGAGACCTCGGCCGCCCTTCGTCAGTACGAACTGTTCCAGACCGTCGTTGAGGGCGCGAGCTGGCGCCTGGACGCCCAACAATCCGCGGAACTCGCCCTTCAAACCGCCCTTTGTCACCTCCGACTCGGCGAGCAGGCGAACTGCCTTGATGGTCACCACCCGGAATCCTGTCTGCTGCCCCTTGCGGGCGGCGGCATTCACCGGGAGAAGCGTGGGGCGCAAAGTGCCATCCGGGTTCTTTCGGCCTACCTCGAAAGCAATCCTCACGATCTCCGGGCCCGCTGGCTGCTCAATCTCGCCTTCATGGCCACCGGTGAGTACCCGGCCAAAGTCCCGCCTTCCCAACGGATCCCTCCCGGCGCCTTCGCATCCGAATACCCCATGCCACAGTTCCCGGATGTCGCCGGATCGGTGGGGCTCGCGGTGGATGATCTGGCGGGGGGCGTCATCACCGAGGACTTCGATCGTGATGGGTTTCTCGATGTGCTGGTTTCCAGCTCCCGCCTCGATGGTCCGTTGCGGTTTTTCCGCAACACCGGCGACGGCCGGTTCGTCGAACGGACGACTGAAGCCCTCCTTACAGGGCTGACCGGCGGCCTGAACATCGTCCAGGCCGATTACAACAACGATGGTTGGCCGGATGTTCTGGTGCTTCGCGGCGCCTGGTTGGGGCGCGGCGGACGGCATCCCAATTCCCTGCTTCGCAACCTCGGCGACGGCACCTTTGAAGACGTCACCGAAACCGCAGGTCTGCTCAGCTTTCACCCGACTCAAACGGCCACCTGGTTCGACTTCGACGCCGACGGCTGGCTCGACGTCTTCATTGGGAACGAATCGCGGGTCGGCGACCCGCATCCCTGCGAACTCTTCCGCAACAATCGCGACGGAACCTTCACCGAATGCGCCGCCGCGTCGGGTCTTGCGGTGACGAGTTTCGTCAAGGCGGTGGCCAGTGGCGACTACGACAACGACGGTCGGCCCGATCTTTACCTCTCCTGTCTCGACGGACCCAACCAGATGTTTCACAACGAGGGTCCCGCTCGTTCGGAGCCAGTGGCAGGAGCGGTCTGGCGGTTCAAGGATGTCACCGCCACGGCGGGTGTGGCGGAACCCCGGCACAGTTTTCCGGCCTGGTTCTGGGACTACGACAACGACGGGTGGGTCGACCTGTTTGTCAGCGGTTACCGGTACTCCTCGGTGGGAGATATCGCGGCCGACTACCTCGGGCTGGAACATTCAGCGGAACGCCCCAGGCTCTATCGCAACCTTGGCAACGGACGTTTTGCCGACGTGACCGCTTCAGCAGGACTGCACCGGCTGCTTCTGGCGATGGGTGCGAACTTCGGTGACCTGGACAACGACGGCTGGCTGGACTTCTACGTGGGCACCGGAGATCCAGACCTGGGCACGCTGATTCCCAACCGAATGTTTCGAAACGCGGGGGGCCACCGCTTCCAGGACGTCACCACCGCCGGAGGTTTCGGCCACCTTCAGAAGGGGCACGGGGTGGCGTTTGCGGACTTGGACAATGATGGGGACCAGGACATCTACCACGTCGTCGGCGGAGCGATGGAGGGGGATCACTATCGCCACGCGCTGTTTCTCAATCCAGGCCATGCCAACCACTGGCTTCAACTGGAAGTTGAGGGCGTGACCTCCAATCGGTCTGCGATCGGCGCCCGCCTGAAAGTGATCGTTTCGACCGCCGCGGGGGACCGGGCGATTCATCGTGTGGTGGGAACAGGCGGCAGCTTTGGCGCTTCGCCGCTCCGACAGGAGATCGGACTGGGGAACGCCCGGTTGATTCGTGCCGTCGAGATCCGCTGGCCCGCCACCGGCCGGACCCAGGTGGTCGAGGGCTTGGAGCTGGATCGTGGCTACCGAATCCGGGAAGGGACCGCGACAGCGGAGTGGCTGCCGAGGAAGGGCATCGTCCAGGACTTGTAGGACTTCTTCTCGCGTTCGCGAACGCGGAGGTTCCGGGAGTGCGCCCCGCGGGCGTCGTCGCGCCTCGCCGAGGGTTCACCGTGGTTCGACGACCCGCGCTGGAGCCACGACCCTGAAGTAACGTCGGGTCCCCGAAGGATCGACGGGTTCGAGCCATTCGAAACCAGCGTCCGACAGTTGATGAGTGGTGAGCGGCACCCAATCCACGAGGTTTGTCGAGCCTTCGAGCACGAACGACGCCTGATCCGGTCCGACGATATGGAGCCGGAGGTGGTCGGGACCGGCAAAAGCCAGGGATTCGATTCTCACCTGTAAGACCACCGTTTCCGCGAACGCCAGTGCCGGCGCTGCGGCGGCAGCCGAAGCGCGGATCACCACCTCGAGATTGGTGTAGGTGCCGAGGCTGGTCCCGGTCGGAGAGGACAACCGAAGGTACAAGGACTCGGCCGCTTCCGTGATGGCGTCGGTGCGCAGGGTGAGGGAGATCGCCTTGTTGGTTTCGCCGGGCGCGAAGGTGAGGGTACCGGAGGTCGCATTGTAGTCGCTGCCGGCCAACGCGGTGCCATTGGCGGTGGCATAGCGGACGCTCACCTGACGATTGGTGGAGCCGGTGCGCATGACAGCCAGGGGAACCGTCCCGTAGTTTTCGTCGACCCAACGTTTCGCAAGCGTGAAGCCGACGTAGCTCACCTCGTCGTCGGTGATTGTGACGGTCGCCGTGGAGAGTCCCAGGATTCCATCGAAGGGTGAGGTGAGTCGCACGGTGAAGGTTTTGTTGCCGGCCAACTGGTCGTTGTCGGTGACGGGAACGTAGAAACTCTTGCTGATCTCCCCCGGCAGGAACACCAGGGTACCGCTGGTCGCGGTGTAGTGCGTGCCGGCCAGCGCGGTTCCGTTGGCGGTCGAGTAGCGGACGGTGGCGAGGTTGTTGGTGGGGGTGTCCCGCCGGACACCGATACGCACGGAGGTCGCGTTCTCGGCGATTGTGGAACTTGAGGAACTGAAGCGGAGCGTACTCTTGTCGCTCTGACGGATGGTGACCTTCAGGTTCGTGTAGGTTCCCAGCGCGGTGTTCACCGGTGTCGAAAGCCTAAGGTAGAGGACCTCATCCGCCTCCCCGGAGCTATCATCCAGGATGGTCAGCGACAGGTTCTTGTTCGTCTCACCCGATGCAAAGCTCAGGGTGCCGCTGATGTGGGTGAAGTCGGACACCGCGGTCGCAGTGCCGGCAACCGTGGCATAGCGCACCGAGACGGCCGAATCGGTGTTCCCTGTCCGAACCACGGGAACCACCAGGACGGTGTTGGTTTCGAAGGTCGTCCGATTCGCCGCGGTGAATGTGACGGTGGACTGGTCATCGTCCGAGATCGTGAGGGTGGTCGTCGCGACGTCGATGGAGGCGCCGACGGGTGACGTGAGTCGGAACTGGAACGTCTCGGAATTCTCGTGGGTTTCGTTGTCGATCAGACTGACGGCAACCGACTTGAAGGTTTCCCCGGGGTTGTACGTGAGCGTTCCGTTGGTGGAGACGTAGTCGCTTCCGGCGAACGCCGTACCATTGGCGGTGGCGAACAGAACCGTGACGGTGCTGTTGGTGCCGCCGCTGCGGGTGATGTCGAACGTCGTGCTTTCGCCGGCTTCTCCTACAGCCCGCGTTGCCGCTTGAAGAGAAACCAGCGTCACTGTGCCACGGAAGTTGGCGACGATCGGTGCGGTGTTGTTGATCGATTTCGCGTTGTCCGCGGAACTTCCCGAACTCGACGCCACGCCGGTGGCGGTCCCGTTGTAGGCGACGTCGGGATTGGAAAAATACGGGATGCGCGCGCCTGGGGCGTAGGCCATCACGGTGCGGTACTGAACTCCGCCGGCATAGAATCGGTGACCATAGGAGTAGGAGTACGCTCCCGGGCTGGTGGAATTCTGGCGGTCGTGGGCGCATCCGATGTTGTGACCGACCTCGTGGGCGAACACGTACTGGCCGGTCGCATAGACCCGTCGCACGACATTGAAGGCATAAGGGGCGAAACCGCTGGACGACGGTGACATCACGTAGCCCAAACCTGCGTAACTGCCCATCGACTCGGTGAAGAGGGAGACGACATCCGCGCCGTACTGGGTGCGCAGCGTGTGGACAACATCGAGGTAACCGTCGGATGTCGCACGAAGGCGTCCGAGGTCCGTACTGGCGTTGCCGGTCTCGGTGTAGGAGACCTCGGCGCGGTGGACCAGATTGAGCTGCGCGCTGATGTCGCTGTTCTGATAGCAGGTGTTGGCTTCGGCGATGGCCAGGTCGATCAAGGTATGGATGGCCGAAGTGCCGCCCGCACCCGCCCGGGCCGCGGCTGTGTACACCACCATCACATCGATCGTGTTGTAGTCACCGGCCACTGGCGGAAGCGCGTCACCCGAAGGAGGAAGCGGGGGAGGGTTGGGCTCCGGTACCGAATCGCCGGCGCCGGCCGCCGCACCCGCCGGCGGTACCATGTCGGGTCCGCACGGGGGAATCGAGTCGGGGTCCACTTCGACCACCTGATGTCCACCGTCCGGACCTGGCTGGATTTTGAAGATCCCGTGTCCGGGAGCGAAGATCGTCGCCGACAAGGCATCGCCATCGGCGGCGAAGAGCGCGAGGCTGCCGGGAAGATCCTTCATCACACCGCGGGCCACGAAGCGGGTTGGCTCACGATACTCGGTCTGTTCGATGACGACTTCGAGCTGGGTGTCTGGAAACAGGTTCAACGCCAGGCGCGATGTCGGCCGAGCCAAGGCCCTGGGTGAAGGCCGATGCAGTGGGGAGCTCGCGCCGCCCAGGAAACGTGGATTCAGCGAAACCGTGCGTCCGCGCTTAACCCCCGGAATGCGGGGAGGCGGGTTCTCGGCGGCGGCGGGGCTTTCGTTAAACAATCGTTCGGTGGGAACAATGCCTTGGGCCTGAGATGGCAGCGAGGCCACCCAACCCGATAAGAGCACTGCCCAAGCGCACCATGTCGCGACACAACGTTTCGGGCTCATACAACTCCCGAATTCGCGGCCGGCAGCAGCTTGGGCAGGCTCAAAAGTATCGATTGCACGTGAGCGAATCCCCCACGAAACCGGCAGCTACCTTCGAGGTATCTATCGGTAGGGCATCGGCGGAACTTGAGCCTGACGTTTCATGGGGAGGCAAGTTTTCCAAAGAATGGACACGCATTGGGACCATGAACCTGGGAGGGGAGCCCTCACCCCGACCCTCTCCCACCTTCGCTTTGCTGCGGAGGGAGAGGGAGGAAGAGATGGACGGTTCATGGAGAGGAACGACGAAAGGAGTTTCCCGCGTTGGGACCCTGAACCGTTGAGCGAGGAAGACCGCAAGCGGCCCTCAACCCGGCTTTCTCCCGGGGGGAGAAGAAGAACGCGCACCGCGGGTTTCGGAGGGCAGGGACAGGGGTTCGCAGGAATGGGATTTGACAGCTCGGACGGTAGGGCTCCTGCGAGGAGTTGCGGGTGATACGCGACTCCCTCTCCCTGCGGGAGAGTGCATCGGCGGCGTTGATCGACGGGGGCCCTCTACGGGCGTGGAGAACGATTTCTGTACTGGAACCCGGAGTGAGATCGGGGCTTGGGGAGCAAGTCCGGAGACCTTGTGTTTCTGCTCGCGTTGCCGGGTCGCGCGTGGGATTGCTTGCCGGACAATCCGTCCCGGGCATATCCGATGATGGATTGCCGTGCAAACGACGAGGTGAGCCATGGCAACGGAGGACAAGAGTAACGGGGGCGCAGGAAAAGGCGCGGGTGGGAGCGCCCGGAAACGGGTTGCACGCAGGTCGAAGGAAGTGCCTCGGCCGCGGGTGGCGGCGACGGAGCGCGAGAACCGAGAGCGGATCCAGCGGACGCTGAGCAAGAGCGTGGTGGCGCTGCCGTTGCTCGACAAACTCAACCAGGAGTTCAACGAACCGAGCCAACCGCCGGCGGCCTTCGAAGTCATCGTGGATGCGCACCTCGATTTTCCCCGGGGACGGAAGGCGGCTCGCGAGTGGATCCTGGCGGTGCTGAAGCGGCTCTTGGAACAGAGGGATGAGGTGGCGGCCCGGGCCAAATTGGATTCGGACAAGAACCGTGACCAGACCCAGTACGTGTTCGCAACGATTACGGGCGATGTGCTGCGGGAACTGGTTGAACTCGACATGCTGAGCAACCAGGCGCTGGCCGCGAAGAACTTCCCCGCGAAGGAGGTGGCGGACTCGTGGCCTCCCGAGAAGACGGCGCCGCGGGCGATCTACCAGATTTGGGAGGATTTCGAGGTTTTTCCACTGATCTACGCATCGATTTCGACGGTGAAAGCGGACGCGGCGAGGGCGGCTTTCAAGGCGGCAGGGACGGAGGTGGTCTGGGCGGTGGTGGACTCTGGGATCGCGGAAAAGCATCCCCATTTTGAGCGGCGCCGGAACCTGTTGGGGGATGTGGAGGCGTGGCACCGGGATTTCACGGGAACGGACGCGCCGTTGGTGGACGATTACGGGCATGGGACCCACGTGGCGGGGATCATCGCAGGGGAGATGCCGGAGCCCGACTGGGAACCGAAGTCACCGTCCTTGGAGCGACAGGACTCGGAACCGATGAATGAGAAGATCATCGCGTACCAGCGGGCGTTGAAAGCGGACAGCCCCGAGAGTGGCAAAGAGGTTTCGCTGGAACGGGTGCGCCTGCGCTCGATCTCGGGGATGGCCCCCATGGCCAAACTCGTGAGCCTTAGGGTCCTGGACGGGAACGGTCGGGGTCACGTCAGCAACATCATTGCGGCCCTGTCGCACATTCAGGAGATCAACGCGTATGGTCGCCGCATCCGTATCCATGGAGTGAATCTCTCGGTGGGGTACCCCTTCGATCCGGAATGGTTCGCTTGCGGCCAGAGCCAGCTCTGTGTCGAGGTGGATCGCCTGGTTCGGTCCGGGGTGGCGGTGGTGGTGGCGGCGGGGAATACCGGTTACGGAACGCTGTCCACAGATGCGCTGGGGGCGCGGAAGGCGGGAATGGCCCTGACCATCAACGATCCCGGAAATGCTCAACTGGCGATTACGGTGGGCTCGACGCATCGCACCATGCCGCATGTGTACGGGGTCTCATACTTCTCGGCGAAAGGACCCACGGGCGATGGCCGCATGAAGCCGGACCTGCTGGCGCCGGGCGAGAAGGTGCTCTCCTGCGCCACCGGCAAGATCCAGGGCGACCTCAAGGGCAAGCTGGGCGACATCGACGTCGATCCGAACTACGCGGAATACACCGGCACCAGCATGGCGGCGCCGCACGTCTCAGGATGCGTGGCGGCGTTCCTGTCAGTAAAACGCGAGTTCATCGGGCAGCCCGAACGGGTGAAGGACATTTTCATGAAGACCGCGACCGACTTGGGACGCGAACCCAGTTTTCAAGGACGCGGACTCGTCGACCTGATGCGGGCGATTCAGTTCGTGTGACAGACGGTGCAACAACCTGAAGGAAAGAGACCCAGCATGAAGCCTATCCAGCGATTCCCCTATTTTCCGGTGCAATTCAACAAGGCCGGGCAGGTGTTCAACCCGGCCGAGGTGAAGGCTCTGGAAGAGCATCTTGCGTCGGCGGGCACGACCGACCTGATCGTGATCTCGCACGGCTGGAACAACAATTCCGCCGAGGCCGAGTCACTGTACGAGAACTTCCTTTCCAACGCCGACGCCGCGATTGCCAAGGATTCGCCGCCCGGACTCGGCGCACGCCGGTTCGCCGTCCTGGGGGTTCTCTGGCCTTCCAAGAAGTTTACCGACAAGGAACTGATCCCCAGTGGCGCAGCCGGAATTGCCGGGACGGTGCCGTCGTCGGATCTGATCGAGAAACTGGAGTCCCTGGTGGGCACGTTCGACGCGCCGGACGAGGCGGCTCGGCTCGAGCGGCTGAAGATCCTGGTTCCCAAGCTGGAAGACAGTGAAGCCGCGTGCCGTCAGTTTGCCGAGGAGGTCAGGCAACTGGTTTCGGGGACGGGGGATCCCGTTTCGGATTCCGAGGATGGCGCGGATTCATTCCGGTCGCTGGACCCGACGGATCTTTTTGAAAGACTGTCCCAGCCGGTGTCGTTCGTCTCGACGGTGCCAGCCCCGGATGAAGGGGGAGCGGCCGGGATCGGCATCCACGAAGGCGGTGCGGCTGGATTGATGGATTTTGTGAGCGGAACGCTTTCCGGTGCGCGGAACCTGCTCAACTTGACCACCTACTACCAGATGAAGGATCGGGCGGGGAAGGTGGGTGTGGGTGGTTTGAATCCGCTGCTTCGCGGTCTTCAGGCAAGCCGCCCCGAACTGAAGCTGCATCTAGTCGGACACAGCTTTGGCGGTCGCCTGGTGGCGGCCGCAGTGTCTACGGGCGGGTTACGGGTGGCGTCGTTGAGTCTCTTGCAGGCGGCATTTTCGCATTACGGCCTGTCACCGGATTGGGACGGAAAACGCAGTTCGGGGGCTTTTCGCGCGGTTTTTGGCGGGGAGGCGGTTTGCGGCCCGGTGGTGGTGACGTGCACACCAAACGACAAGGCCGTCGGTGTGGCGTATCCGATGGCTTCATTGCTCGCGGGCCAGACTGCGTCGGGACTCGGGGATGAGAACTCGGTGTACGGCGGGATAGGGCGCAACGGCGCGCAGAAGACTCCGGAGGCGGTCAAAGCGGCGATGAATCCGGCAGGCCAACCCTACTCGTTCCAGGGCGGGAAGATGTACAACCTGCGGGCGGATCCGTTTGTGAAGGACCACAGTGATGTGACCAACCCGAACGTGGTGTTTGCCGTGTTGTCGGCGATCGCGGCGGCTGCTTGAGGGGCGGCGGGTCGCATTCCCCCTTTTTTCTGGCGAGAAACCTGCAACTCGCCTATCGCCATCCCGGTCATCAGCTCCATCGAACCCAACGCATGAGCATCCTTAATTTTCTCAAATCCCAGGCCTGGGAAATCATCCAGTGGGAAGAGAACGATTCCCGCGACACCCTCAGTTACCGCTGGCCCGACGAGGATCGCGAAATCAAGCGTGGCGCGCAGCTGATTGTGCGCGAGAGCCAGGCGGTCCAGTTCGTGTACCTCGGGCAGTTCGGCGAGACTTTCGGCCCCGGCAAGCACGACCTCATCACGGACAACCTGCCGATCCTGTGCCGGCTCAAGGGTTGGAAGTACGGGTTCGAGTCACCCTTCAAGGCGGACGTCTACTACGTCGTCTCCCGCCTCTTCTCCGGCAACAAATGGGGGACGTCCAACCCGATCATGATGCGGGACCAGGACTTCGGCATCGTTCGGGTCCGCGCGTTCGGCACCTTCGATTTCCGTATTGTCGATCCGAAGGTGTTCCTGAAGGAAGTCGCTGGAACCGATCACCAATTCCGGCTCGACGAATTCCACGACACCATGCGCTCGCGGATCGTGAGCGTGTTCACGGACGCGGTTGCCAGCGCGCGCATTCCGGTGCTCGACCTGGCGACGCGCTATCAGGAGGTGGGTGATGCGATTCTGCCGCTGATCAATCCCCAGACGACCACGAAGTACGGCATCGAGATCACCAGCTTCATTCTGGAGAACGCGTCGGTTCCGCCCGAAGTGGAGGCGGCGATCGACAAGCGCTCGAGCATGTCGGCGGTCGGGAATCTGAACGATTACGTGAAATTCCAGATGGCCCAGGGACTCGAGAAGGGCGAGGGCGGCACGGGCAGCGCGGCGGCCCAACTCGGCATTGGACTCGCGATGGCCCAGCAACTGGCCCAGCAATTCCAGCAGCCGGCGGGCGGATCTCCGCCGACGCTGGGTCAGCCGCCGACGATTCCGTCTGGGGCAGTGGCGGTCCAAGCCGCCGCGGCCACGGGTTTACCGAAGCTCTTGTCGCCCGCCGAGGTGGCCGAGCACCTGGGAGTGACGGAGGCCGATGTCCTGGCCAGCCTCGAAGCCGGCGACCTGAAGGGGAAGAAGATCGGCGCCGCCTGGCGGATCGGACTGGGCGCGTTGGAAGAATTCCTGCGCCATTGATTCCAAGCAGTCCGGGAGGGGTTCGACGTCCGTCAGTCGTCGGGCTGGCTCTTGGGAATCACTGACCACCGCCATGGCCGAGGTTCGAGCCCACAACAAATATGCCTGCCCCGCGTGCGGGGCGGATGCGCGCTGGGATCCGAACCGGCAATCGCTGGTGTGTCCCTACTGCAGCACGGTATCGCCGGCCAAACTCGCGGACGACGGGTCGTTGATCGAGGAGAACGATCTCGCGATGGCGATGCGGGGGTTGGGGGCCGAGCAACGCGGTTGGCAGGCCGAGACACGGTCGGTGCGTTGTCAGAACTGCAATGCCATCTCGGTCTTCGACGCGAAGCGGGTGGCGCAGCGCTGCGACTTCTGCGGATCTCCGGCGATTGTTCCCGTCGAGGAACAATCCGCCCCGATTCGCCCCTCGAGCCTGCTGCCGTTCACGATTCCTGATGTGCAGGTCCGGGAGCAGATGCGGCGCTGGTATGCGACGCGTTGGTTTGCGCCGAACAAGCTGAAGGCGCGCGCCGTCACGGACACGGTCCACGGAGTCTACCTGCCTTACTGGACCTTCGATGCCCAGGCGTCGGCACATTGGACCGCTGAATCGGGCTACCACTACTACGAGACGGAGAGGTACCGGGATGCCCAGGGAAACACGCAGACCCGGCAGGTCCAACGGACGCGATGGGTGCCCAGTTCCGGAAGCCTCGATCATTTTTTCGACGACGAGCTGGTCTCGGGTTCGAAGGGAGTTCGGGCGGATCTTCTGACGAAGATTGAACCGTTCCCCACCACGACCGAGCTTCGGCCGTACGATCCCGGTTACGTCGCAGGCTGGGTGGTGGAGCAGTACCAGATCGATCTGATCGCTGCGGCCGGGCATTCCCGGGAAGCGATGGATGCCAAGCTGCGCTCGATGTGTGCCTCGCAGGTTCCCGGGGACACGCACCGGAATCTACACGTCAACTCGAGCTATTCCGGACAGACCTTCAAGCACATCCTGGCTCCGGTCTGGCTGCTCAGCTACATGTACGGCAGCCGGTACTATCAGGTCCTGGTCAACGGCTGCACGGGCGCGATTGCCGGCGACCGGCCTTACAGTTGGATCAAGATCGTGCTCTTCACGCTAATGATGCTCGGGATTGCCGGAATCATCGCCTTGGTGGCCGGAGCGTCCAAGTAGCGGAGGCATGGGAAGTTCGATGTAACCCCTTCGGCCGAGTGCGAGTCTCTTCTCCTGTTCGCGTATTACTCATGAAAACCACGATATTTCGCCTGGGTCTTCTCACCGTCAGCTTGGTGTCGGGAGCCGTTTCCGCACCGGCGCAACAACCGCAGCAGCAGGCGCAACCGCAGCAGGAACGCCCGGTGCGCCCGGGTGGAGCTCCGGGACCGGTGGGTGGGCCGGCCGCTTTGGCCCGCTTGAGCCCGCTCTTCACCGCACTGGACGCCAACAACGACGGCGTGATCGACGAAAAGGAAATCGCCGGGGCGGTGGCGGCGCTCAAGAAGCTCGACAAGAACACTGACGGCAAGCTGACCGAAGATGAGCTTCGTCCGGTGATGGCCCGGGGAGGGCGCGGTAAACCGGAGATGCGGGAAGCGGGGCCGGCCGGACGCAATCCGGATCAAATGGTCCAACGGCTGATGCAGTTCGACAAGAATACCGACGGGAAGCTGGCCAAGGACGAGGTTCCGGAACGGATGCAGGCCGTGTTCGAGCGAGGCGACAAGGACAAGGATGGTTTTCTGTCCGCGGACGAGATCAAGGCGGTGGCCGAGACGCCGCGTCCCGTCGGGGCGGGACGCCCGAAGGGTGCTACGGTGCCGCCGTCTGGCGACTCCGGCACCCCGCGCCAGTAAGATTTTGGTCTGCGCAAAGTTTGACACGGATTGGCTGGAGCCCCTAACAACGGTGCTCGACCGGACCCAGCCGGGTGGGCTCTTGAGACGGCCAACCCGGACGTGAGTTCGCCGACGAAAGCGCCTTTGTCCGACTCATCGTCCATAACGTCCGCTCCTCTTTCTGCCGAACCGTCGAAGCCATCGCTATCCTCGATCGCCCCGCGTCTGCAGGTCGGGGGTGATGCAACGCGCGTGGGGGAGCGGCTTCGGGCGGCGACTGAGCTGTTGGAAAAAGTCGCCGACGACCGGGCGTTGCTGTCGCAATTGACCCTGGAGGAGCGGACCCGACTGATGACGGCGGCGGGGAAGATCTACTGTCCGGATGTCGGCGAGCGACGGCGATTGGTGAAGGCGCGCATCCGTCAGCGCAAGGCGGACAAGCGGGAGAAGGCGCAGTCGGTGTTGAACGAGGTGGGTATCCGGAAGCTGCGGCGGGAGAAGGTGTTTACGACGCCCAACGTGTTTCCGCCCACGAACTTCGTGCAGCAGGAGGTGACGTCGGACGGTGAATTCCGGGAGTTGGTGGAGCCGCAGAACTGCTACATCTGCAAGCGGGACTACGCGACGATCCACCCGTTCTACGATCAGCTTTGTCCGCCGTGCGCGACGTTCAATTTCACCAAGCGCACGGAATTGGCGGACCTGAAGGGGCGCGTGGCGTTGCTCACCGGAGGCCGGGTCAAGATCGGGTACCAGGCGGGGATCAAGCTGTTGCGCTGCGGTGCGGACCTGATTGTAACCACCCGGTTTCCCCGCGACTCGGCCCTGCGCTACGCAGCGGAACCGGACTTCAAGTATTGGGGCCACCGGCTGGAAATCTTCGGTCTGGATCTGCGCCACACTCCGAGCGTTGAGGCGTTCTGCAAGCATCTTCAGAACACCCGTTCGCGCCTTGATTTCATCATCAACAACGCCTGTCAGACCGTGCGGCGTCCGCCCGAGTTCTATGAGCACATGATGGAACAGGAGCGTGCTTCCGTGCAGGAGATGCCGGAGTCCGCACGGCGGTTATTGGGGTCGTACGAAGGCTTGCGCGGGTACCACATGCTGCCGGGGTCGACCGCCGCGGACGACGGTTCGGTGGCATCGCGCGGCCTGTCCGAAATCGCGGGCCTGACGCACGCCGCGGAGTTGTCCCAGGTGCGGTTGCTTCCGGAGGAACGAGAAGCCCAGAAACAACTGTTTCCGGAAGGTCGATTGGACCAGGACTTGCAGCAGGTGGACCTGCGCGACCGCAATTCCTGGCGGCTCACCCTCGCCGAGGTGTCGTCGGTGGAACTTTTTGAGGTTCAACTTGTGAATGCGATCGCGCCTTTCGTCCTGAATGCGCGCCTGAAACCGCTGATGCTCCACTCACCCGAGCGCGACAAACACATCGTCAACGTTTCGGCGGTCGAGGGTCAGTTCTACCGGAAATTCAAGACCACCCGCCATCCGCACACCAACATGGCCAAGGCAGCCTTGAACATGATGACCCGGACGTCGGCGGCGGATTATCACGTCGACGGCATCCATATGAACGCGGTCGATACGGGCTGGGTGACCGACGAGGATCCGGTGCAAATCGCGGCCCGGAAGCAGCAGGAGCACGCCTTCCATCCCCCGCTCGATATCGTCGATGGCGCGGCGCGGATCGTCGATCCGATCCTCCACGGCTTCAACACCGGGGAGCACGTGTGGGGGAAATTCCTGAAAGACTATCGGCCGACGGACTGGTGAGGCTCTCTCTACTTGAACACCACTTCGGCCCGTGGATCTTCGCGGTAGGTCACGGCATGGCCGGGTTCCCATTGGCCGTTCTTGAGGGGGCGGGTTCATGTTGGGAGGCAATCCTACCCGGTCACGAATGGCAAGAGGCAGGTATCATCGAATGGGATGCAAGCGCAGCGCGCCCCCCTGGGCTCCGCCCGGTTCCCACGGCGCCGTCGCTCGCGCGGCGGGAACCGAGGCGCACTCGAGGGCTAGGCGGCGGACGCGCGGTGCTTTTGCAGGGCCTCGACGATCGTCGCCACGCTGCGGAGGATCTCACGGGCGGCAGCCGAGTCGGCTATCTTGAACCCAAATTGCTTTTCCAACGCCACGACCAACTGGAGTGCATCCACCGAATCCAGCCCCAGACTTCCTGGACCGAAGAGAAGTTGATCCTCCGCGATCTCGCTGGGCCCGACCTGCAGCATGAGGGTCTCCACCATGAGTTCCTTCAATTGCCGCCCTAAATTTCCAGCTTCCAATTCTTGGGACATCAGAGAATTCCGCCGTCGATCTTGAGGTCGGAGCCTGTGATATAGGCAGCGTCCGAACAAGCGAGAAACCGGATGGCAGCGGCCACTTCCTCAGGTCGACCGAATCGACGGGCCGGGATCGTGGCCAGGACCGAGCGCCGGGCCGTTTCGTCCATGTCCGCGAGGGCATCGGTTTCGATATAGCCGGGGCAAACCGCATTCACCGTGATGCCAATGCGGGCCACTTCCTTCGCCAAGGACCGCGTCAGCGCGAGCACGCCGGCCTTGGCGGCGGCATAGTTCGTCTGCCCAGCGGGCGGGAGCAAGGCACTCAGCGAGGCGACATTCACGATTCGACCGCTGCGCTGGCTGATCATCGACGACATCACCGCCTGGCACCCGTGAAACACCCCGTTCAGATTGGAAGCCAGCACGCTCTCCCACGCCGATACCGGCAGCGTCGCCAACAGACCGTCCTCGTGACCGCCCGCGTTGTTGACCAGAACATCCAGCCGGCCATGCCGTCGAAGGATCGCCGCAACGACGCGCTTCCAATCGTCCGCCCTCGTGACATCCAGGGATTCGACTTCGCAACGACCCGCCTGGGCCGCGGCAAGCGCATCCGCCGCGTCGCGTCGCCGGTGGACGCCCAACACCACACACAGAGTGTCAGCTTCAGCCAAAAACGCCCGTGCGATGGCCTGTCCCATTCCACCGTTGGCGCCTGTGACCAGGATGATTCGTTTCATGCGGATGCACTCGCGGTGTCCGACCGGGCGAAAACTACCCCCATCGCGTTCTCCTGGCTTCCGACCACGCTCACGACGGATTGGGCAAATGAGCCCGCCGACAAACCCGCCACCGCCGCGACACATTGCCACGCCGCCCCCGCTGCCCATGCCTCACCCAACACCGCCTTGGGCGACCAACGTTCGCCCTGCCAATCCTTCCAAGCCTCTTCGTCCGCCCGTCCCAGCCGCCCGTTCAATCCCGTGCTTTCGACCAGCAACCGCCCCCTCCCTGCATCAAGATCGACATGAGCCTGGAGCGCCCGGCGCACTTCCTGGATCGCGACCCCCGGCGAACATCGCTTCCCATACAGCACCGGATCGGTCAACGCCACAATCCGGGCAAGGCCCCTTTCTTCGTCGGCTCGGCATAGAACCATCGCCGCCGCGCCTTCGGCACCGACGGCCGTACGACTCAGCAGCGACAAACCATCGCCCACCAGCCAATCCGACTCCTCCGCCGCCACCACCAGGCAGCGATCCACGACGCGAAGCTGCAGCCACATTTCAGCGGTGGCGAGCGCCTTCAGATAACAGCCGGCATCGCCCACCTCGGTGTGAACCCGACCCTGAATTCCCAGAACTGCCGCCAGATGGCTGGCCGGGGCATTGTAAACCGTCTCGGGAAACAACAGGGGACTGGCGGTTGCTGGCTCCTGAAGGACTTCCTCGTAATACCGCCGGGAATAGACCACCGAGCCTGTCATCGTGCAGAACACGAGCCCCATCCGCCGAGCGCCCAAGCCCGGGGCTTCCGTCCGAAGCCCACCCATCGCCTCCAGTGCCGCGCTTATACAGAACTGGGAGATCGCACTCGATCGGCGCAGACGTGGCTGGGCAAGAAATGCGGGCCGCACGGCGGGTGGCGGCACGCGACGCAACGTCAGCGGCCGGCCGGAGGGCGATCCCTGAAGCTGGGTCGACGGAAGCGCCTGCCTTGAGCGCACGGCATCGATCAATCGATCCACCCCCCAACCGGCCGGTGACACCGCACCGCATCCGATCACCGCGATGTCCTGGTCACTCATGCCACCTCCGGAAGGCCAGGGTCGCATTCGACCCACCGAATCCGAACGAGTTCGAGAGCACGAACTCCAACCCCGGCGCCGGGGTTGGAATGGTGATCACGGGAAAACGGCACTCAGGATCCGGTTTGAGGTGCGTCGTCGTGGGAGGCAGGAATCCGCCCTGCAACGCCATCACACACACCGCGGCCTCGACGGCACCCGCCGCGCCCAGCAAATGCCCCACGGACGACTTCGTGGAACTCACGGGAATCCGGCCCACCTCCGAACCCGCCCAGGTCCGAATTGCGATGGCCTCCGACGCGTCGTTCAAGGGGGTTCCTGTTCCATGCGCGTTGATGTATCCCACCCGATCCGGCGAGATCCCGGCCACCTCGCACGCCTCCCGCATGCTTGCGACAGCCGCCACCCCCTCCGGATGCGGCTGGGTCAGGTGGTGCGTGTCCGTGGAACATCCATAACCCACCAGCTCCGCACGAATGGTGGCACCCCGTTCCCGTGCGGATTCAAGCGTCTCCAAGACCAACACCGCGGCACCTTCGCCCAGCCCAAGTCCGTCCCGGCTTCGGTCAAAGGGGCGGCAAATGGTCGGTGAGAGCGCCTGGAGTGAATCAAAGCCGGCGAACACCAACTGGCTGAGCGCGTCATAGCCGCCCGCCACGGCCCGATGCCCGCGCCCCGAGCGCAACCACTCCCATGCGTGACCCACCGCATTGGCTCCGGAAGCACAGGCATTCGCGATGACGATGAACGGCCCCCGCCAGCCCAGATCATCGGCGAGATCCCGCGTCTGACGGCACACGAAATAGTCCGAAACCCTCGAGGCTTGCCCACGACGCCCTCCCGCCACCGACAACGCAGCGCGGAAGAATTCCTGGCCCCGGTTCATGCCCGCACTGGTCGTGGCGAGAACCACCGGAAAGGATGCAGCCCGGGTTCCCGGTCCGGTCTTCATCCCCGCCTGCCCCGCCGCTTCGCGGGCCGCCAATAGCAGGAGCCGATTCGCGCGGTCCATGCGTGCCAGGCGTTGCCCGGACAAACCTCCCTGGTCGAACGGATTCGGAAGCACCACCTCGGCCGCGCGGCGGGTGCGCTGACGGCTGGCGTCGAAGAGCGTCACCGGTCCGAAAGCGACCCGACCCTCCCGGAATCCCGTCTCATTGGCGTCCCAACCACATCCGAGCGCCGTGACGATGCCGCCACCAGTGATCACGATTCGCGGGGCGGTCCTCGGGGCTTGGGGTGATGGAATGAGCACGGCGCGGGATCGGCTCGCGAAGATTGCCACCCGCCCCAAGGCCCGTCCATCCTGAGGCCGTCTGAGCACCGCACCTTCCATGGCCAGGAGCGGCACTCCGGGGACGGAGGACTCCTGGGATGTCGTCATTCTCGGCGGTGCCCTCGCTGGCGCTTCGGCGGCCATTCTCCTGCTTCGACAACAACCCACCCTCCGCATTCTCATCCTCGAGCGGGCCGTCTCCTTTGGGCGCCGGGTTGGAGAAGCCACCGTCGAAATCAGCGGGTTCTTCCTGGGCCGGGTCCTCGGCCTGACCCGGCACCTCAACGAGCGGCACCTCGTCAAGCAGGGCATGCGGTTCTGGTTTCAGAACTCACAGACCTCGAACCTGGCCGACAGTTCCGAGATTGGCGGGCGTTATCTCGTTCGATTGCCGGCCTACCAGGTGGACCGTTCCGTTCTGGACGAGGAGGTCCTGGATCTGGCCAGAAACGCCGGGGCCGCGTGCTGGCGTCCCGTGACGGTCACGGGTGTCGAACTCACTCCAGGTGGCACCCAACGGGTCACCGCTCGCCGCAACGACACGCTCGTTTACCTCGCCGCCCGATGGGTGATCGATGCCTCCGGAGCCGGTGCGATTCTCGCCCGCCAGGAAGGCTGGCTCGAACCTAACCAACGCCATCCCACTTGCTCCGCTTGGGCCCGTTGGGAAGGCGTCGCCGATTGGGATGGTCTTGAACTTGCCGAACGTCACCCCGAATGGGCCGCCGCATGCCCCGGGATCCGTGGCACCGCCACGAACCATTTCATGGGTGATGGCTGGTGGGCCTGGTGTATCCCCCTGAAAGGCGGCGACGTCAGCATCGGCCTGGTTTTTGACGAACGCCGGGTCGCCTGGCCCCAGGAAGGTTCGGTCGGCACCCGTCTGAAGGCATTCCTCAGCCAGCATCCAGCTGCCCGCGAGATTCTCGCCCAGGCGCATTCCAAGGACGGAGATGTGCACTGGCGCCGGCATCTGGCGTACCAAAGTCGGGTGATGGCAGGGAACGGGTTCGTGCTGGTGGGTGATGCCGCGGGGTTTATCGACCCCTTCTACAGCCCCGGGATGGACTGGCTTTCCTTCACCACCTTTGCCGGCGTCGATCTCGTCCGACGCGGCCTTGCCGGCGAGGATCTCTCGACTCCGATCTCGAGTCACAATGCGACGTTCTCGCGCAGCTACGAACGCTGGTTTGAAGCCGTCTACGAGAATAAATACGCTTACCTCGGAGACTATGAGCTCATGCGCCTGGCGTTCGTTCTCGACCTGGGATTGTACTATCTCGGCGTCGTCTCGCAGCCCTTCAAGCGCGGACCCGAGGCCTTGAAGGAACCGGTCTTTTCCACCCCGCCCTCGGTCCCTGTCTTCCACCTGATGCGAGCCTATAACCGGAGGTTCGCCGCAATCGCCGAGAACCGGCGGGCCCGCGGCACTTTCGGACGCCGGAACGACCACGCGCGCTTCCTGTTCGGCGGTTATTCCCTCGAACCGTCGAGTGCCCGTCCCGTGCTCTCCGCGTTGCTCCGCTGGATGAGGTTGGAGCTGACCGAAGGCTGGCGATCCTGGGGTCGCCGACACTCCGGACTGCTTCAACCCGCGCCTGCTATCGATAAGGCGTCCTCGCAGGGTCCCGCGTCCGCTGCCAAAGCCGGGAAGACCCGCGGCGCCGTGGCGTAATGGTCGGCCAGACTGAGTGTCGACGGTTCTAAACCTTCGTCCGCGATCGCGGACAAGACCCGTTCTTCGGTCATGACAAACCGGTCGCGGGTGTAGAGCAGGTAATCGTTTCGAAACGCTTCTGGGGTCAGATTGATCGTGACAAGGTTTGCCCCCGCCCGAAGCCCGCGCCGGTACCCTAATCCCGGCTGGGAAAGGTTCAGGGCGCTCACTGCGGGAATCACCCAATCCGGCCGCAGCACCCGCAGCCACGCCATGCTGTTGAGGGTGACATCCAAGTTACCTGTCTTGGCCCCCGACAACCGGGTCTCCATCCCGGGAATAAAGGGGCTCACGCTGCAACCGCACAACGGCAGGGACGCCGCCAGCTTGATGTTCTGCACCCGATGGGCGCTCGTTTCCCCGGGAAGCCCGGCGATGAACCCCGAACTCACATGCCACCCGGCTCCCGCCAGCATCCGGATGTGCTCGAGCCGCTCCTCCAACGTTCCCGGCGCGCCCAGTTCGCGATAACGGTTCGCCTCCGAGATCTCGAACTTCATGATGTAAATGCTCGCTCCCGCATCCCGTAAGGCCGCGTATCGCCCCTCATCGAGCGTTCCTAGGCATACACTGAGGCCCAACGGCGTGTGCCGCCGCAATTGAGCGATCAGCGGCAACACCACCTCATCCACCGCCCTCGGGTCTTCCCCTGTCTGAATGTTCAGGTCCGTCATCGCCGCCGGACGAGCCTCGATCAACAGCTCCGCCAGGCGATCCACCTCCAGGCGGAACCTAGCCAGGTCCCGATTGTCGCGCCGCATCCCGCAGTAGGCGCAATTCTCCCGGCAAAAATTCGAGGCCTCCACCACCCCCCGCACGAAAACCCGACTTCCAAACCCACCCGCGGTCAACGCACGGGCACGCGCGTGCAAGGCGTCCTGCTCAACCCCGCTCCGCTCGAGGTCTTCTCCGCACACATGAAGGGACTGCGCGTTCAACCCCACCATTAACCTGCCGCCTCCTCCATGGGGCAAACCAAAAGCCGCCGGGCTCGGACAGCGAACAGCCCGACCACCAAGCACCGCTCGCCTCCCCACCCTCCCCCCGTTACCGTCGCTCATGGCCACGGCGGGCGCCTTTTATGCCGTCATCCCCTGCCTGAACGAGGCGCGCCACATCGGCGACGTCGTCGCGGGTGTCCGCCGGCATCTGTCCCACGTCATCGTCGTCGACGACGGTTCCTCCGATGACACCGTCGCCCAGGCCGCCGCCGCGGGTGCCCACGTGATCCGTCACACCAGCCCGCGGGGAAAAGGTTGCGCTCTTGCTTCCGGCCTGTCGTACGCCGCTGAAGCCGGCGCCGTGTGGGCCCTGTGCCTCGACGGCGATGGACAACACGCCTGCGAAGACATCCCTACCTTTCTGGATGCCGCACAACACTCCGGAGCGGCTCTGATCATCGGCAATCGCTTTGCCGACCGCCCCCGCATGCCGCTTATCCGGCGAAGCATCAACCGCCTGATGAGCTCGCTGATCGGAACCCTTGTCGGTCGCGACATCCCCGACTCCCAATGCGGCTTCCGCGTCATCCCATTGGACTTGTGGCGGCGCCTGAACCTCGGGTCCCGCCGGTTCGAGATTGAATCCGAGATGATTGTGGCCAGCCTGCGATGCGGTTCCCGAATCGAATTCGTGCCGGTCCGAGCGGTCTACGGCAACGAAACCAGCAAGATCGCTCCGATTCGCGACGGCTGGCGCTGGCTCCAGTGGTACGCGAACGCCCTCAAACACCGGAAAACGATCACGCCCACCGATCTGCCTGGCATCGCCGGCCGGTAGAGACGAGCGCCTGAGAGGGTGCGGTCGCCAACGAAGCGTCCATCGCCTTCCCACAGTGCGGAGCGCCCCCGGCTTCGATGCGCACTCCCAGCTCACGCCGCTTTCACCGCATCCAGCACGATCCGACACCCGAAATCGACTGTCACCCTGGCCCCTTCGATGCCCGCAGCTCGGGCCATCTCCTGCCACTCACCGACCCGAAATCCTCGGCGCACCGAGAGCAGGCCGTCGGCGATCAAATGCGGTGCCAACCTCATGCAAGGTGTTACGATCCGGACCAGTGCGTAGAGAAACGGGTTTCGATGAAGATCGCTCACGATCAACCGCCCCCGTGTGACCCTCCAGCCTTCCCTCAGGTGCGCCACCACCCCGTCATCCGACAAGTGATGGGTCATCTGGGAGGCCATCACCAGATCGAAGGACTCGTCCGCGAACGGCAGACACGTCGCGTCCCCCACCAACTTGCGGGGAATTGGGTTCCGCTCGATCCCGATCGTGCTCAGGTCGAGACAGGTGAATTCCCATTTCCAACCACGACCCGCCGCCCACGACCGCAGTTCGACGGCCAATTGCCCTACGCCGGCACCGACCTCAAGCACCTCGGCATGACGCCAGGGACTATCCAAAGGCTCCGTCGCGAACCGTCTCCAAAAGGGATCCGCATGGCGAAACACGCGGTTGATCTGGGCGAGTTGGGCATAATCCCTGGCAATCTCTTCCGCCGGACGACCCTGGTCGTCGAAGCATTCCGCTTGGCGGCTGCGACGCCCTAAGAACATCGTCTTCTCCTACGCAAACGACACCCCCGGAACAAGCCCAGCCCCTGCCTCGTCCTCAACGAGCCCTGCGAATCGTCCGACGCGTCTTTATCGGCCTCATCGTCGCGGCGGTTATCGGGACGCTCACCGGCGTCATCTCCCGTTACGAAAGGAATCGCACAACCCCGGCCGGGTTCGCGGCCGGACTGGTCCATGGCGCCGCCATGCCCTGCATGCTCCCCGCCCTTCTGCTTGGCCAGGACGCCTTCATCTTCGCAACACACCACCTGGGACGCTCCTACAAACTCGGTTACACCCTGGGCGTCAACCTCTGCGGCGCGGTGTTCTTCGGCCTGCTCTACCGCCGATCCCCGCGTTCCGCCCCGGGCTAAGTCAGTACCATGTCGAGCGATAGACCTCGTAGGCGTCGACCTCGCCTCCGATGAAATAAGGCGTGGCCGGCATTTCAAATCGACCGATCTTGCGGTCGTAAACCAATTCGATCGGAACCTCCGAATTGTTGGGATCGTAGGCATCGAACCGGATGACATGCGCCTCGACCCTGGCGGCGAACGCCAGCACTGCGTGGTTGATGGACAGGTCGGGAAAGCGGATCACATGCACCGCCGCCACTGCTCCGGTGGCGAGTTTCGCCTCAAGCCGTTCGGCCACCTTACGCTGATGTCCTTCCGAAAAGGGGAACAGAATCCGCCAATGCCCACGTTGCGCATAGCTCTGCCAGGCACCCCCCAGTTCCTCCTTGAGAATCAACCCGTGGTCCGCACTGAAGGACTTCAGATCGGCATACCCCGGGATCACAATTCGATCTTTGTCCCCGGAGGCCCGCCGCGATGAACGCCGGACCACGGCCCGCACCCGGTCCCGATACTCATCAACCGAAACCCGCGGTTGATCGGGGCGGAAATCCGCATGCAGCCGGAACTCCTTCGCCGCCCGCACGAGCACAAAACAGCGGTGGGCGTAATCGGGCCGTGGCTCACGCCACTCATGTTCCATGGTTCCGGTTGTGGGATTCGCCCGATAGCTCCAGTAGATCTCGTTCGGGAACGCAAACGTGTCCCGCTCAAACATGAACCCTCGCCCGGCTTCGTCGCCGGGCCGGTGAACACATCCCGCCACCATCAGCCATCCGATCAGGCCGGGAACCGCTGCATGAAATGATGCTCGAAACACAAGCCGCTTGCTCGGACGGTACGCATCCCCTACGAACCACTCAATGCTGTACGAGCGGTGGCTTCAAATGGCGCGCGCGCGCAGATCCGAGCTCGCCCTGCTGGACGTCCACGCCGACCGCGCCTGGACCTTTGGCGAACTGGAACGTGCCGCCGACCTGTGCCCGCCCCCGGAGGCGGTTGTGTTCCCCTCTGGACGCAGTGCCGCGTTCCTGCTCGACGTCCTTGGCGCCTGGCGCCACCGACGCGTTCTCTGCCCCCTGGATGCCGGGCAGGCCGCCGCAACCACGCCGGATCTTCACGACGACAGCATCCACCTGAAGCTCACCTCCGCCTCCAGCGGCACGCCCCGTCTCGTTGCCTTTACCGCGTCCCAACTCGCCGCCGACGCCGACCAGATCGTCGCCACGATGGGACTTCGTCCCGACTGGGCGAATATTGGCGTGATCTCGCTGGCCCATTCCTATGGGTTCTCGAATCTCGTGCTGCCGCTCCTGCTGCATGGCATTCCGCTGATTCTCGCCGAAAGCAACCTTCCCGAAGCCGTCCGTCGCGCCTGCGCGATGGCGTCCGCGGTCACCCTTCCAGCGGTCCCCGTCCTCTGGCGCAGCTGGCTGGAGGCCGGCGCCATCCCGCCCCACGTCCGGTTGGCGATCTCCGCCGGCGCTCCCCTCCCACTGGCATTGGAGGCCTCCATCTTTGCCCGACACGGACTCAAGGTTCACAACTTTTACGGCGCCACCGAGTGTGGCGGCATCGCCTACGACACCACTTCGACTCCCCGGACCCGTGAAGGCTGGGTGGGCTTCCCCATAAAAGGCGTCGACCTGTCCGTCGCCGACGACGGCTGCCTCGAGATTCGCGGTGCCTCGGTCGGGCTTGGTTATCTCCCCCCGGACCCGTTGCACCTCGGCCACGGACGCTATCATTCCCATGATTTGGTGGACGTGTCGGAATCTGGCGTCTCTCTGCTGGGTCGCGCGAGCGACCTGATCAACGTCGCCGGCCGGAAGGTGGCCCCCGAGGCGATCGAACGGGTGGCCATCGACATCCCCGGCGTGGCTGCCTGTCTCGTTTTTGGCGTGCCAGAAGACGCCTCCGCCCGGAACGAACGCATCGTGGCCCTTGTTGCGCCCCATCCGACCTTCGTATTGGACCTGGAGTCGGTGCGCTCCGAATTGCTCCACCGTCTGCCGTCCTGGCAGGTGCCTCGCGAGTGGAAACGCGTCGCGGAGATCCCCGCCAACGCCCGCGGAAAAATCTCCCGCGCCGCCTGGCGTCAGCGTTATCTCGCCGGGGAATTGGCCTGATCCCGCCCGCCCGCCAGGGTCAGCTCGCATTGGAGCACCAACGAGCCCTGCACGCTCGCCGATCCCTGGGCCTGGATCAGCCGCCCCAATCGCCCCTTCACTTCCGCGTGCAGCGTGATCACGTCGCCCGGCCGCGCCGATCCCATGATCTTCGCCCCCCGAACGGCGGCCAGCTTCATCTCCGGCAAGGCCCCGTGCACCGGATCGCACTGCGCCACCACCCCCGCCAACTGCGCGCAGGCTTCGATCAACAAGACCCCTGGAAACAATGGGTCCCCGGGAAAATGACCCGCCAGGAACGGTTCATCCCCACGCACCCGGTACTCGCCCGTCCCCCGTCGCCCCGCCTCCAACACTAGCAGCCGGTCCACAAATCGGAACTCGGGCCCGTGAGGCAGACGGCCAAGCGCATCGGCGGCGATCGCGTTCATCGGCGTTTGGCGTTCAAGGGTTCGGAAACCTTCACGTCAGGCCCGAGGTCCAACTGGAACATCCCAGGCTCGATCGGCGGATTGATCTGCGGCTCGATGAAATCGTTGCGAAGACTCGAACCATCCGCGAACACCAGCTCCGTGGCCCGCAACCCTGCATCTTCCGCAGAAAGTACGACCCGGAACAACGGAAGCATCCGCCGCACCGACGCCAACCGCGGTCGAAGGTCAACCTCCACCAGTCCGTTGGTCACCACCTCCGAAGCCACCGTGAATCGTTCGTCCAACTCCTTGCGGCCCCTTGGAAACCCTGCCTCCAGCAGGGTCAACATTTGCGACCAAGGTCCGGTGCTGCCTGCGGTCACGGGATACCGCTCGGCCCGGTGCAATCGTGGATAGTGCACCACCACGGCATTCGTCTGCCGAACCGCGATCGTTTGAGCCGGACGGCCCAGCTCCCATCGAAACCGATCCGGCGCGGCGAACCACACCCGGCCCTCCGTCATCAGCGGCTGCGCGAGCGTCTTCAGCGATCGTGTCTGCACGAAACTCGCCGACCACGTCCGAACCTCCCCCTGGCGCGTCAGCCATTCCCCGACGTAATCCCGCGGGGCCTCCGCGCCCGGAGCGCTGCTCCAACCCCACAGGACTAGCGCGGCGAGTCGGGCGGTAAATCCCAAACGGGCACGAAGTGAAACCATTGGTCCGCATGCTGCCGCAGGTGCGGTTCGAAAGCACGCAGGATGTCCTGGGTCAACGCCCGCCGTGCCTCCCGATTCCCCAGCGCCCGCCGATCGTATTCGACCGGAGCCAGGACGTGCGCCGCATAACCTGACCCCACCGCGGGCAACACCACCGGAAGCAACAGACAACCCGTGGCCCGCGCCAATTCCGCCCCGGCCGCCGACGCCCTGAACGGTTGACCGAAAAGGCTCACTTCCGCGCCGCTGCCGGCCGGAGGGCGATCCACCAACAACGCCACCACCGCGCCAGCTTGAAGCCGTTTCACGACCTCCACGAACGCGAACGCATCATTCCCGATCACCAACGTCTCGATCCCCCATCGCGCCCGTGCTGCCTGGCGCATCTCCGTAAAGCCTGTTCCGGGCTCGGCCCGTGTGATCACCACCAACGGAACCCCGCGCTTCGCCAACAAGGGAGCCCCAAACTCCCAATTGCCCAGATGCGGCGTGACCAATAACACCCCCCGACCCGTCGCTCGCGCCGCCTCCAAATGCTCCCAACCCGTGAATGCACCGAAAAGTCCCTGCACCGGTCGACCCGCTTCATAGATCCAAAGATCCACCAGTTTCCTTCCGAACGATCCGAACAGCCGCCAAGCCAGCCGCTGCGCCACCCTTTCATCACCCCACACCACCGGCCGCAGATTCTCGATCACCACGCGTCGACGCGCCGGATTGACCGCGGCGTAGAGAATCCCTCCGAACGCGGCGAGACTTGAAAGCAGTGTTCGTGGAAGGACCCGCGCCACCCACAATCCCGCCCGCCAAACGTTTCCCTGGTACAGACTCGACGGCGTCCGCGGAATCTCTTCATCCCCACCGCCTCCCGGTCGCCACCAGGCCGGAAGCAGCAGGCACGCCACACCATAGGCACAGGCCAGACCCACCGCGCACACCGCGCCCAGGCTCGCCAGTCCGGCGTTTCCGGACCATGCGAGAGAGCCGAATCCGGCAACCGTGGTCGCCATGCACAAAAACAACGCCTTCCCAACGCCGCGCCGCACCGCCCGGACGTCGCCCCGGTGCCGCCGCAGGGCCAGTTGCATGTGGATGGCGTAGTCCGTTCCCGTTCCCAACAACACCGGCAGTGCCATCAGGTTCATGAGGTTCCACTGCCAGTGCATGAGCGCCATCGCCGCCAGCAGGAACAGGAAGACAACCCCCATGGACACCACCGCCGACGCCACCTCCCGCACCGACCGCAGGGCCAGAGCCAGCGAACCCAGCCACAGGCACGCCATCACCCCCAGCACCCATCGCAGCCGACCCTCCACCCGGCCCAAGAGTTCCTCACCCAATAAATCCCAACCGCCCACCAGCAGCCCCGCCGAACGCAGCTCTTCGACCACCGCCAACGAACCGGCGCCCCCCGAAGGACGCAGCAATCCCAGCGCGAGGAACTCGCCGGGTGCCCTCGACGTCACCTGGGACATCACCCATGCGCTGACGTCGTTGGTGGGCCAGAAGATCGAGCCCTCCACGCCCGGCCGATCCCACACGTCGATCAGTTTCTCCGCGTAACGGAACGCCTCTCCCGAGAAACCTGCCTTCTCGAGATCCTGTCGCAGTCGCCCACGCAACCCACCGAGCGCCGCGAGGTTCGCGGCGTTGGTCTTCTGCCGATCCGGATCCGGCCACAGGGCGGTTGGCAATTGCCAGGAATCCAAACCCGAACCGCCATCCCTCACCTCGCGGAGCGGGCGCTCTTGGGCGTCCGGTGTCGCGCCCGCCGTCGAGCCGGTCGTCCCACCCACCGCCGGCGTTCTCAGACCCTTCCCTTGAAGAATCCCCTCCGCTTTCCTCAAACCCTCTGCCACGGCTGCTTCACTCGATCCTTCCACCACCAACCACCACGGATCGCGCAAAGCTCCTCCCAGCCGCTCCCGCATCTCGTCCAAAGCCGCATAGGCCTCGCTCTTCAGCGGTCGAAGGGGCTCCGCCGTGTGGTCCAGCCTGGGCAACCCTCGAATCGCCAACACCCCCGAACCCGCGACCACCAACGCCAGCGTCACCCCCCGCCACCCACCGTTCCTCAGTGGCCTTGATTGGCTCGCTCCCTCATGTTCCGCGTTCTTTCGGTCCACCGGCATCCAAGGAGGCACGCAGAATCCGAGCATCACTGTCGCTGCGATCAACGTTCCCACCGCCACCAAGGCACCCAATTGAACCAGGCCAGGCACTCCGCTCCATGTCACGGTTGCGAAAGCCGCCGAAGTGGTGATCGCCGACCAAACCACGCCCGGTCCCACCACTTTCCGGATCGCCCGGGCGTCCGACGTTCGGAAGGCGCGCGCCTCCTGGTACAGCACCAGGCCATAATCCACGGCGAGCCCCAGCAGGATCGCCGCGAACCCCAGGCTCACCGCGTTGATCCGGCCAAAGACCAAACCGCCGAACCCCAGGGTCGCTCCCAGGATCCACACCAGCAGCGCCAGAATTCCGAGCAGCGGCCGCCAGCGCCGGTGCGCCCACCAGAACAACCCTGCGATGATCAGCGCCGTGCCGGCCACCGAGGAACGCATGTCACGCTCCATCCCTTCGGCGACCTCCGCCGCGATCGCAGGGCCACCCGTCCAACGCCAGCGAACCTCCGACGCCCCGGTCCCACCCGCCTGCCAGCGATCGATCTCGGACCGCAGCTCGGCTAGCCATCGGATCGAACCATCGTAACCCCGAGCCTCGGTCAACGGCGTGACTAACAAGATGCGGTACAGTCCATCCTCGGAGGCGAACCGGGCTTCAGCGTCCTCTCCCGCGGCGGGCACACCCGGCACTTCGCCCAGACCCAGGGGATCATAGCCCGCCCTCGCCACGTCCATCGGCGACAGCGACGTCGCCAAGGTCTCCCGCACCGACGCCAATCGCGCCCCGAGCGGCTCGCTCTCGAGCCGGCGGAGGAGTTCTCCCACCGCCGACGGAGGCGCATTCAACCACGCCGCCGCCGCCAGTTCGGCGGTCAGATCTGGCCGCTCTTCCCACGGCTCCGTCCACACCACTCGCCGAACCAGATTCGTTGCCCGCCGCAGTGCTTCCGCAAGCCCTCGCGCTGCCGAGGTGACGGCTTCCGAATCCTCGCCCTGCAGCGTGACGATGAGGTCCTGGGTTCCGGCAAAGTGCCGCTGATGCCGGTCAATCGCGCGCACGGTCGGAAGATCCGGTGGCAGGAGAGACAGCACGTCGGTGTCGAACCGCAGCCGCGTCCAGCCCAGCACCATCAACACCACCGACACCGCGACGACACCTGCCCCACGGCGTGTCATGGCCCGGCAACTCCCTCGAGCCATTCGCCGTTCCGCTCGTGCGCGAGGCGCCACTCCCCGTCGAGGTCACCGGAGAACGACCAGCCTTCTCCCGGGATCACTCCCTGCGCGATCCGAATCCATTGCGCCCACGCCAGCCGTCCCGGCGGATCGCCCACACCCTGAAAACGGCGTCCCAGAAACGGAAAAGAAGCCATCCACCGGCCCTCCTCGATCCGTACTTCGGCCACCAACATGGGGGATTTGCTGAAATGCACGTATCCCCGGCCGTCCGCCGTGGTCGCACCCAACATCTCACCCGCCAACTCGATGTCGCGCCCGGCCGGGTGCCAGACGGCCTGACCGCGTCGCACCTTCCACGACGGATCAGCGAAGTCCACGGGAGCGAGACGCCAACCCACGCACCCCACCCAACTCACCAGGGCAAAGCCGAGTCCCAGCCCTGCCAGCCATCGGGTCAGCCGGCAAACAAGGCGACTTCGACGCTCCCAACGAGGCAGCAGGGGTCTGGATGGCATCTCAATCAAAGTGAATCCGTGGCACCAGAGGCCATCGCGCCTGCAACCGGACCAGGCGGAAGAAAAGCCAGAGCCGCCAGCGCAAGGTCCATCCGGCCTCCAGGTCCCCGGCGAGGAAGGCGTTGACCGCCGCCGGAAGGTTGAAACGAGGTCGCGGCTCGAGAAACAACTCCATGAACGGCGTCGTGTAGAATTCCTCCACCATCCGCCAGTAAAACCGCATCGACCGCTGCACCCGGCGTTCGTAGGCCTCGAGCAGGGTAAAGCGTTGTGCCGGCGAGGCGTCCGCAGCCAGCGTCGCCTCCGCCGCCAGCTTCCCTGAGAACATCGCGAGGTAAACGCCGGCCGAGAAAATCGGATCCATGAACCCCGCTGCATCCCCCGCCCGCAAAACCCGCGTGCTCACCAGGCTTCGGTTGAAATAGGAGAAATCGGAGGTGGTCTGTACCGGCCCGACCAACATGGCCTTCTCCAACCGTGCCCGGACCGGCGCCGAAGCCTTCACCACTTCAAAAAAGATCTCCGCCGCCGGACGCTTTGCGGCTGCGTATTCCGCCGCCTCCATCACCAACCCGACACTCACTTTCGTGGCCGAGATTGGGATCAGCCAAAACCAACGGTTCTCCAGCCGAACGATCACTGTGTCGCCGCCCTGGGTGCCGGGATCCACGTGCACCCCCTGGAAATGGCCGAAGATCGCGATCTTCCGGTGCTTCGGATGCATGACCCGGATTCCTTCCTGGTTGCCCGTCACGTTTCCCCGCCCGCTGCCGTCGATCAGCCAGCGCGCTCGGAATTCCTGGCGAGCCCCCTCGTCCGACGTCGCGACCACGACCACACCGTCCGCGGATTCCGCGAATTTCTCCACCGTCCAACCCTCGCGCACGCTCGCCCCCTCCGACTCGGCATGCCGGAGCAGAATGTCGTCGAAGACCGCCCGCTCGACCTGAAACGCCTCGGATTCCCGGGTGAATCGCCCTTCCCGAAACACAAAGGCTGTCCCCTTCGATCCGTTGCCCAGATGAAATTGCGCCCCGTGCTTCTTCGGAAAACCCGCCGCCTCCAACTTCGACAACACCCCCAGTTCTTCGAAAAGCCGGCGGTTGTACGGAAGCAGCGATTCACCGATGTGGAAGCGCGGAAAATGCTCCCTCTCGAGAACCAGGGTGCGGCGCCCCGCCTTGGCCAGCACCGTGGCGGCGGCACTGCCTGCCGGGCCTCCACCAATCACGAGTGCATCCCAGACCGTTGGGTCCATGAGCGGATTCAACCCGGAAACGATTTCAGGAACCACGGAAAACTCGGATCGGAACCCGCAGCCTTCCTGTGGAATCAAACCCGTTCCAGAAAGTATTCGAGGCCCAACGCCACTCCATCCCCGTGAAGCCGATGGCTGATGTAGCCACCCGCCGCGCGCACCGCCTCCTGCACTGGGGGAATGCCGTTGGCGGGAGTGATCAACCAACGAGCCACCTCGGGCTTCAGCATGGGAAGGTCGTTGTAGTGATCTCCTGCCGCCACCGTCCCCTCCGGAGTCACCTTCAATCGCCGCGCAATCTCGCGCAGCGCGGTCCCCTTGTCATAGGCATCATGGGCGAAGCGGATGTACACGTCGTTGCGCACCACCGACAGATGGGGGATCCCCCGCGCATACACCTCCAATCGCCGTTGGACTTCATCCGCATCCTTAAGGGAAGGCGCCAGAACGCAGATGGGCGAAAAGGCATCTTCATAAAACGTCCCCTGATGTTGCCGATGCAGTTCCTCTCGCAACCCGGGAAGATCCGGCGCCATCCGCCCGAACAGGTCCGCGTGATCCCGGGCGCAGGCGCTGTTCCAGGACGTCATAGGGACGTACTGATCGTCCTTCCGGACATAGATCTCCCGTTCCACCAGCACCAAGGCGTCAGGTTGAACTGTCATCCGAGCCCGGGCCAGGGTCTCGAGCAGACTCGCCAGGTCCCGCCCCGTGTTGATCACCCAGGTGGCACCCTTCCGCTGAAACGCCCCCAGCAGATTCTGCAGGGACATCGGTATCGGCGGGCTCTCGAACTCGGCGAAGATCGTGCCATCGAAGTCGGTCGATATCAGCTGGATCGGCATGGTTAAACCTGACTCCAGCAGGTTACCCAGGACGACGCCAGGCGCCAGCGTTCTTCGGTTTCCATGTTCCCAACGGTCGGGATGCTGGTTTCGCGGTCGTCGCGCGACTTGCCCCGGCCGCCGACTCATGCCATAGCGTGCGTCCATGGATGCATCGCCCAATCCCTTCGAAGCACGGTACGACGATGCCATGTTCGACTTCACGACGGAACAGTTCGACAGCGCGATCACCAAGCTCGAAGCCATTCTCGCCGAGGACCCCAACCAGTTCGACGCCCGCTTGTCGCTCGGCATGGCCTGGTACCGCAAAGGTGAATTCGCCCGCGCCATCACCGAAGGCCATAAAGCCGAAAAACTCCGGCCCCATGAACAGCTGGTCCACACCAACCTCTCCCTGTTCTACATGAAGTCCGGCGACAAAAAGACCGCCGAACATCATGGCCTCCAAGCACGTATCGCCTCCTGGCGCGGCAACATGGACAAACCCGCCGAGGCCGCCGGCGCTGCCGGTGCCGATGACCTTAAAATGGCCGAGGCTCCCCCCGCACCCGCCGCTCCGGTCAAGATTCCGACCCAATTTCCGGATATGCCGTGGAAAAAGAAGGTCGCAGAACCCCATGCTCCCAGCGGCGCTCATAATGCGGCGACCTCAACCCCGTCCACCCACTCCAGCACTCCGTCCCCAACCCAGCCATGAAGGACTTCGTCTCCGTCGCCGACACTTCCAGTCTCGCTCCCGGTCAGGGACGGACCGTCGAAGTCCGAGGCCGCAAGTTTGCGGTGTGGAATGTCGACGGGCAGTTCTTCGCCCTGGATGATGACTGCCCGCATCGCGGCGGCCCCCTGGGAGCGGGGGTACTCGATGACGGCAAGGTTTACTGTCCCCTGCACGGATGGGCATTCGACCCCAAGACCGGGGCCTGCTTCAGCAATCCTGCCCGGCCGGTCACCTGTCATCCCACCCGCGTCCAGGATGGCCAGGTCTGGATCGAAATGTGATGCCCGTGCGTGGCGCTAAAGGATCGTCGCCGATCGGTTACCCGCCACGCGGGGTTAGAACGTCAGCACCCTTCTTCCTTTCATGAAATCCTCCTACGAACTCGCCATGGAACGGCTGTCCAAACAGTCGCCGACCACCAAGCTCACCGCCGAACAGAAAGCCCGCCTCGCCGAGCTCGATTCCATCTACAAGGCCAAGATCGCCGAGCGCGAACTTTTCCTGGACGACCGGATCGCTGAAGCCGTCGCCAAGGGTGACTACGAGGCCCTGACCCAGCTCGACAAACAGCGAAGCTCCGAACGCCGCGCTCTCACCGAGGAATGCGAGGAAAAGAAGGATCTGGTGCGCAAGGGAGGGTGAGGGGGAGGGCGAATCGGCAACGCCCTCGAGCTTCGCGGTGGCCGAAGGCATTGCCGTCGTCCCAGACCACAAAACGTCCCCCGGATGAACTCCATGACGCCCTTGCCTTGGAGGTCGGGGAACCGGTTAGCTCTGCGTCCGCATGCGCGTCCCGCCCTTCACGACGTATCGCGTTCCGTCGAACACGGACCGGAACGGGTCGGTAACACTCACGGCATGGATCGCTGTTCTGCTCAGTTGCTGTGCCCCAACCGCACCGGCGGCAGTCACGGGGTATCAGGCTGGATTTCCGGTGCCTTCCGGGGCGGACGCTGGTGAACTCCTGCTGGGCACGCTCCAGTGCACCGCTTGCCATGGGTCCAACGAGGCGGTTCTTCAGCGGATAGGAGCCCGTCCGGGGCCGGTGCTCGGTGACAGCGGACTGCGGCTCACCCCGCAATGGCTGCGGGCCTGGCTGGGGAAGCACGAGGAAACCAAATCGGGTTCGGCAATGCCGGATGTGCTTCACGGCCTGAAAGGCGCAGAGAAGGACCGGGCGACGGAAGCGTTGGTGCACTATCTGCTGTCGATTCAGCCGCGCGGTGAACCCGAGGGTATTGGGGCGGATCCCGCGAGGGTTCGACTCGGCGGAGAGCTCTACCACACGGTGGGGTGCGTCGGATGCCACGCGCCCCAGGATCGCGCCGAGGGAGCGGACGGTTCCGCCGCCGATCCGAAGGTGGTGACGGGGGTGCCGCTGGGCGATCTGGCGCGCAAGTATCCGGCGGCGGAACTGGCCCGTTTTCTGACGGATCCGGTCAAACACCGGCCTTCCGGCCGCATGCCAGGTCTGTCGTTGACGACCACCGAGTCGATCGCCATCGCGACTTACCTGTTGCGGGAGCAGGCGCCGGGATTGACCGGTGCCTCGAACTCCATGCAAACCCTCGCGGGCCTTCGCTGGGAGTACTTCGAAGGGACCTTCCGGCGCTGTGCCGATCTGGACGGGCAAACGCCCAAAGCCACGGGCGAGACCACCGAGCTGAATTTGGCGCACGCCCGGCGTGACCCACAGTATGGCCTGCGCTTTGAGGGTGTGATCGAGGTGGCGAACCGCGGAGAGTACCGGTTTTGGACGCGTTCGGACGACGGAACGACCCTCGACATCGACGGGAAGCGGGTAGTGGACAACGACGGGGAGCACGGACCTGACGAACGCCGCGGAAGCGTCACCTTGGAGCGGGGACCGCACACGTTCGAACTGCGCTTCACCCAGATCGGGGGTGGGGCCGAGCTGAGCGTGGAGTGGGCGGGGCCCGGGATCGTGCGCGGCAAGATTCCCGCCGGGGTGCTGAAACGCTATGGCGAGCCGCTCGTGCCGTTGGGGAGCTCGGCGTTCAAGGTCGAAGCCGTCCTGGCGACCGCCGGGAAGGAATGGTTCGGGAAGCTGAACTGCGCGGCGTGCCATGCCGGGACGGACGCCGCGGTGCGACCGGCCAAGGCCTTGGCGGAGCTGAATTCGGTGACGGCGAATGGTTGTCTGGCGGACGAGGTTCCGGCGACGGCGCCCAAGTACGCGCTGAGTTCGGACGATCGCGCGGCGCTGCGACGGATCTTGCTGGAGGTGTCGGGTCTGGCCAGGCCGCGGACTGCGGTCCAGCAGGCGGCGCACGAGTTGGGCCGGTTGAACTGCCTGGGATGCCATGAACGCGACGGCGTGGGCGGACCGGCGGCAACCGGGCGAGAGGCGTGGTTCCGGGTGTTGGGGAACGCGGATCTGGGCGAGGAAGGGCGGTTGCCACCGCGCCTGGATCACGTGGGCAGCAAGCTCAAGACGGCATGGATGCGGACGGTTTTGGCCTCTGGAAAGAAGGTTCGCCCTTACATGGCGACGCGCATGCCGGTGTTCGGTGAGGAGAATGTTGGGGGGTTGGCCGCGGTGTTGGAGCGGGCGGATGTCCGACCGGACGCGAAGTCGGAGCCGAGGCTGACCCCGCGGGACGCGAAGTTTGGTCGGAAGCTGGTGGGGCGAGATGGCCTCAACTGCATCACCTGCCACACCTTCACGACCTATGGGTCGCTGGGCGTGCCTGCCATCGGATTGGAACATCTCTACGAGCGGGTGCGATGGGATTGGCTGCGGCGCTATCTGCCCGATCCGGCGGCATTGAGACCGGGCACCCGCATGCCGACGTTCTGGCCCGAAGGCCATGCGGTGAACACTGAGATTCTCGAGGGCGACAGAGAGCGTCAGATTCACGCGATCTATGCCTGGCTGAAGGAAGGACCGAAAGCCGACGTGCCAGCCGGGCTGATAAGGTCGCGGCAGGAACTCGTGGTGGACCGGGAAGCGGTGGTCTACCGGAACTTCATCGAGGGCGCGGGTGCGCGAGCAATTGGAGTGGGTTACCCGGAAAAGGCGAACCTGGCCTTCGACGCCAACGAACTCCGACTGGCGATGATCTGGCAGGGAGCCTTCATCGACACGTCACGGCATAGCTCCGATCGGGGTGTGGGTTTCGAACCGCCGCTCGGGGATCACTTGGTCCGTTTTCCCGAGGGTCCGGCCTTCGCCACGTTACCCGATGCCGAGGCGCCCTGGCCTTCGGCGAAGGGGCGACGCGATGGACAACAGTTCCGCGGATACACCCTGGACGAGGTCCGAAGACCGTCGTTCCGGTATGAGATCGGAGGAGTGCATATCCAGGATTCGATCGTGCCGCGGACCGACGACGTGGACGTGACGTTCGTGCGGACGCTGAAGCTGGAAGGTACGACGGAAGGTGGGCGGGTGTGGTTCCGCGCCGCGAAGGGGAAGCTGACAAGGCACCCCGATGGCTCGTATGGGATGGGTGACACGGTTCGTCTCCGTTTTCGGGGGGGTGGAGACCCGGTGGTGGTGATGGATGAACTGCGGGTGCCGGTCACGGTTCCCGGCGAACTCGTGGAGGAAATCACATGGTGAATGCACTCATGAAACGGTTCCCGGCGGTAGGGCGTGCGGCCTGGGCTGGGGCGCTTCTGGCCATCGGCATAGCGTCGTCTTCGGCGGCGACCAAGGCCACCGAGGAGGATGCCTACTACCGCCTGATCACGCTGCCGATTCCCGAAGGCATCGTGCTTGAAGCGGGCGCGATTCAGTGTTTCGGCGAGGGCGGCAAGCGTTTGGCCGTCTCGACGCGCCTCGGAGAGATTTGGTTTGTGGACGGGGCCTTTCCGGAAACGCCGGAACCGTCGGCGGTAAAGTTCACCCGGTTTGCCGACGGACTTCACGAAGTGCTCGGCCTGACGACGCGAGGGGATGGTTGGTGGTACGCGACCCAGCGCGGTGAAGTCACACGGCTGCGCGACAACAACGGGGACGATCGGGCGGATTTGTTCGAGACCTACTCGGACGGTTGGGGCATCACGGGGGACTACCATGAGTACGCGTTCGGCTCGAAGTTCGACCGGGACGGGTACCTCTGGCTGGTGCTGTGCCTGACAGGTTCGTTCACGAGCGAAACCGAGTTTCGCGGCTGGGGCCTTCGGGTCGGGCCGGACGGCAAGGCGGTGCCGACCGTGAGCGGGATTCGGTCGCCGGGAGGCATCGGGATGAACCACCTGGGCGACATGTTCTACACGGACAACCAGGGTCCATGGAACGGGACGTGCTGGCTGAAGCACCTCAAGCCCGGGGGTTTTTTGGGCAATCCGAGCGGCAACAAATGGTACTCCATCGCGCCGGGCATGGGCCCGCGTCCGAAAGATCCGGCGAGCAACAGCCGCGTCATGACGGAGTGGAAGAAGATGCCGGAATTCGTGCCGCCGGTGGTTGGATTTCCGTATGGCAAGATGGGCCAAAGCGCGAGCGGCCTCCAGCATGACGGATCCGCCGGGAAGTTTGGGCCCTTTCAGAACCAGCTCTTTGTGGGCGATCAGACCTGGAGCACGGTCATGCGAGTCGATCTGGAACAGGTGGACGGGGTCTATCAGGGCGTCTGTTTTCCGTTTCGCGAGGGATTGGCGTCCGGTTCGTTGAGCCTCGAGTTCGCCCCGGACGGATCGCTCTTCTGTGGCGGTACCGATCGCGGGTGGGGTTCACGCGGCGGAAAACCGTTCGCGCTTCAGCGGTTGGTCTGGACCGGCAGGACGCCCTTCGAAGTGCACACGATGAAGGTCCGCCCGGACGGCTTCGAACTGACCTTCACCGAGCCCGTGGATGCGGTGTCCGCTGGGCAGATCGAGTCGTACGCCATGCAGACTTTTACTTACCAGTACCGAGCGGACTATGGCTCGCCGGAAGTCGATGCCACCCAGCCGGCGATCAGGGCGGCGAAGGTGGGTGTTGGCGGACGGAGTGTGCGTCTTGAGTTGGATTTGGTTCCAGGCCACATCCACGAACTGAAGTTGCCTGGGGTTCGGTCGACGACCGGCCAAGCGCTATTGCATCCGCTGGGGTACTACACGTTGAACGTGATTCCGGGGAAATGAGGCTGGAGGGTAGGACGTCGTCTTCCTTCTCACGGGGCGAGAAGGAGAATGCGCTCCGCGGGTGTCGGAGGGTTGAGTTGGGGGCGGTTCATGAAGAGAGGGCGCCACGGGACGGGAATCGACTCGGGTCGTCCATCCCATGCGATGACCTCCACGGTTGGTTTTCGAAGCGGAGCGCTCCTCAGCGCTGTCCCGCGGAAGGCCATGACATCTTCGCGGCGAAATTGTAGGGCAGGATCTGTTGGTTGAGCACGGCGTTCGGCCATCGACTGCGGACGATGCGATGGGGGTCGGTGAGGCGTTCGGCCAGCGGCATGGGAACCTCCAGGCGAAGGTAATCGTCGAGGTCGCCTTCGAACCGTTGGGGCCAACCTCGTCCCAGAGGATGCTGAGGCAGTCTTCGCCCGGATTCGTTCAGGCGTTTCCAATGGTTCCGCAAGGTGGGCGGCACTTCCGTCATGCGTCCTTCCGCATTCACGGGGACGCTGCCGTGTTTGCCCCACTCGACTGCCACCTGGGCGCGGGCGCCGTCCAACGGTCGGGAGAGGATCCTTCCGTGGAAATAGGTGTGAACCGCCACGCTGCGGCCGTGGCTCGGGTTGAACTCCACCCAGATCACCTCGTGGTCGCAGGGGTCGTTGTCCTCGGGAAAATCGAGGTCGTCCTCCCAAAACAAGTGGTAACCGATCCAGGGGCGGTCCGGGTGAACCACCGCTGCGACGTCCTTGAGGCGGAAGGGCTCGCTCCGATGCAGAAGAAGCTGGGGCGCCAGTTGTCGCACCCGATCCGAATCGGCGGGTGACGCGGGCGTCGAGGGATCGAGGGCGAGCGCTTGGGCGTAGTGCGTGGAGGCCTCCGCCAGCCGGCGATGAGCATGCGCGAGTTCCCCAAGGCGGTTCTGAATGGCTGGAGTTTCCTGGGCCACGGTTTCGAGATCGCGATCGGCGGGGAAGTCGGCGCCCGAGAGGGGGTTGGGCCGGGCCACAACGCCGCCGGGAAGACGGACCTCATACGAGCTGAACGAAAGGTTGGGTTCGGGATAGTCGGTGCTGACGAACTGCGCTCCGCTGGCCAGGGCCCGGTCACGCTGGGTTCCGTCGTTGCGACGGGCTTGGACCGTCCCGGCATCGGCGCGGGTCCGGACTAGAAACCCCTGGCGCACGAGATCCTGGATGGCATCGAAGCGTTCGACGGGATCGTTGACCTTCATCCAGGCGGCGGCGGGGTGTTCCTGGGTAACCGAGACGAACAGGGCTTTACCGGCGAGGTTGGTGGAGGTTCCGAGATAGCGGTCACGCAGGGCGCCTTCGTTATCGAGTCCAAAGAAGATCTTCCCGGCGAGGTCGGAAACGGCGGGCCAACCTTTCCCCGCCACGGCTTCGCGCAGGGTGGGGAGGCCGCGGCGCAGTTGATCCGGTTCGAATCGCTGCGCGTCGGGGATCTCCGCCCGGATCTCCTCATCCACGGACGCCAGCAACGCGTCGCTGAAGGGCAGCACCGTAGTGAACTCAGGTCCGGGGGATTCCTCCTTCAGTTCGATCATCACGAACACCGGGAAATGGAACGGATGATTCGTCGACCAGCGCCGGATCTCGGCCAGCGCCTGGCGGAAGGTCAGGTTGCGTGAAACGAAATCAATGTCGGGAACGTGGATGACCTTGAGCCCTGGCTGCCGAAGGGCCCCCTCCGGATCGTGGGCGATCACGGTTGCAAGGCCGCGGTCGCGGGCGATTCCGGGTCCGCGCGGTTCGGCGTAACGCCCTCCCTCGGGATCGGCGTAGAGATCAATCTCGAGCTGACGGACGCCGAGAACTTCGAGTTGTTCGCGGAGGGAGCGGTGGGTGTAGGCGAGCGAATCGGCGGTGTCAGCGCTGCGTTGGCGCAGGAGCGCATCCATGGCCGGGCCGGGTGCAACGTGGTAGGAATTGTGCGTGCCGACGACCTGGGTTTGGTCGAGGCGCGGGGAGGTGGTGGCGCAGAAGCCCAGCGGGTGCGTGACACCGAGCAACAGGGTGACCAGAGATCGCCACCCGCAGTGCCAGTGCATCGGTAGGTTCATGCGGCAAGACGGGTACCCCGTCGGCACTCCCGTGGCGAGGTTCAAGCGGTGACAAGGGTGTGACTGGCGAAGTGGCTGTCCGGCATGGATTCGAACCATGACAAACTCCTCCAAAGGGAGTTGTGCTACCATTACACCACCGGACAAACCGAGAGGTGAGCTTGAAGGCCTGTAGAACGGCGCCAAGGAAAATTTTTCGGGCTTTGACGCAACAGGCCGGGAGGTCTATCTAGTCAGGTGTTCGTCTATAGATTTCAGCGCCTATGAACCGCACCCATTATCGGGCTGGTCTGTTGATCTTTTTGTGCGGAGCCAACCTGACGGCCATGGCCGCGCTGCGGCCAGACGGCGACAAGATCGAGTTTTCCCCACCCCGCGAAAAGTTGAAAGTGGCTCCGTTGACAGGGACGGACGCCGAGGGGCCAATGTTTAATTTCAAGCGACGGGACCCCGGTGGTTCGGTTTCCGATGTGCCTTCAGCCGTGGCACTTCCGGCGCCAGATCAAGTCAATCGCATGCGGGCATTGCAGGAATTGGTCGATCAACGATCCGCTTGGACGCGACCGGAGAATCTGGACGAAATGAACCTGGAAGCCAATTCCCGGAAGGCAGGTGCCGAAAGTGAGTTGACCATCGACGATCTGTTCGAACGCCAGACGGGGCGGATGGACCGGGGACTCCAGCGGCAGGGCGAAAACGATTCGATGAGCCTGGATCGAGGTCTGGATCGCCAAGATGGGTTGGATTCGGCGTCGAGGGATCGGCGCGGATTGAATAATCGGGATCCGCGGGACCGGGGGCAGGAGCGCGATTCACGGCGGGACGCCAGCGGTCGGTCCGATTCGTCGATAGACATGTCGTTGGCACCAGGGGAGATCCGTTCGGAAGGGACGGATGCTTCGCGGAAACGTGGAGATGGGATGGGGCCGACGATGGAACCTGGTCAGCGGGAGCGCCGTGGGGGTTCAGACGGGCTGTCTGAATTTGGGGCCCTGGGGCCGAGGCCCGGTGGATTCTTGAAGGATTCAAGCCGGGGGGAAGGGACGGGGCCCGGGGATCGGCTGGATTCCCTTCGACGAGTGTTGGGGGCTTCTGCCCCGTCGATCCTGGGTGCATCAGGCACGAAGGCGGGTATGTCGGATGGGGTGGGTGGAGCTGGATTGCTGGGTACCCTGGGTGCGACGCCGGGAGCCAATCGAAGTCTTTCGCAGAGTCTGGACGCGCGCCCCGGGGCGAATCCCGTGGCGCCGACTGCGGAGGGACCCGGGTCGGGAGAGCGCTTCACCAGTCTCCCAAATCGTCCCCTCGGTTTGGATATCACGACGGGACGGGAAGGATTCAGCAGCCGGAGCGATAGGCTGCAATTGGCCCCTCCTGCTCCGACGCCGATGGAGATGTTCCGCCGGAAGCACGACTCGCGGATTCCCACGCGGGAGTTTTGAGCTAATCGAGCAGTTCCACTTCGACCTCCCGGCCGGTTTCCCAGGCTGTTCCCGCAGGAATGGAGAGCAGGGCGTTGGCGACGGCGAGGCCGGATTGAATGTGGGATGCCTGGGTGCCGCAGGGTCGGACGCTTCCCGTGGGGTCGACCTGCACACGGAGGACGTTGAGGCGGTCTCCCCGATTGATCAACGGTTCGACGAGGCGAGCGGTCATGCGACGGCCCAGCACATCGGTTTCGCCTTCGAACCGACGGAGGGCTGGGCGAACGAGCAGTTGCCACGTCACGAAAACGGCGACCGGATTTCCGGGAAGGCCGAACCAGTGACAGTTCCCGAGCCATCCCCAGGCAAAGGGCTTTCCGGGTTTGACCGCGATGCGCCACAGGCCGAGTTGTCCACCCAAGGTGGTGAAGGCCTTCTTGAGCAGGTCGGCGTCCCCCACCGAAACGCCCCCCGTGGTGACGACCAAATCGCTGGTGTCGGCGGCGTCGCGCAGGGCATCCATGACGGGTTCCAACGCATCCGGGATGCAAGCGGTACGAACGATGGACACCCCGGCCATTTGAGCGAGGGCGCGGAGGAGAAAGCCGTTGCTGTCGGGGACTTTGCCGGGGGCGATCGGGCCGCCGGGTTCGACGAGTTCATTGCCTGTGGTCAGCAGGGTGATCCGGGGTCGGCGAGTGGCGCGTACCGAAGCAATGCCGGCAGCGGCCAGGAGTCCGAGGTGGGCGGGGTGAAGGCGCTGTCCGGCTGGGACAAGGGAACTTCCACGGCGGACGTCTTCGCCCGCGAACCGCACACCTTCCCAAGGGGTGACAGGGGCGAGGAGGGTGACGTGTCCCTCAGGTTCGGGAAGGGTGTCCTCCTGCATGATGACTGCGTTGGCGTCGGGTGGAAGCGGTGCGCCAGTGAAGATCCGGGCGCAGGTTCCGGGCGGGAGCTGGGGGAGAGGCGGATCTCCGGCGGCGATGACGGCATGGATGGGGATCCGGATCGGTTGTTCCGAGGAGAGCGGGGGCAGGTCCTGGGTGCGCAGCGCGTAGCCGTCGACGGAAGCATTGTCGAATCCGGGGACGTCGAGTTGGGCCAGGAGTGGTGCAGCGACGACACGACCGAGCGCCTGGTCGAGAGCCAGGGTTTCGTGATCGAGCGGTTGGATGGCGTCGAGGATTCTGGAGCGTGCTTCGTCGAGGGGGATCATGTTCCCGGAGGGGCTGGTGCGACAGTGTTGGCGGGAGGACGAGGATCGCTGGAGTTGGGGAGCTGGCCGAGTCGACGACGGGCGAGATGTAGGGTCACGGCGACGAACGCTGCGGCGAGGCTCAGGCCGATGACGGCCAGGATGATGAAGGCGGCCGGAGTAGCGCGCCAACTGAGGATGATGGAGGAGACCCCGAGGAAGAGGGTCACGGTGTAGAGGAACAAGGCGGCCTGACGCTGGTTGAGTCCGAGGCGCATCAGCCGATGGTGAACGTGGTTTTTGTCGGGTGAAAACGGGTGCTTTCCGCGCCGGAGTCGGCCGATGACGACCTGGGTGGTGTCGAAGAGGGGCAAGGCGAAGAGGAGCAGAGGGATGAGGACGAGAGTGGCGGTGGCGGCCTTGAAGAAGGAAAGGGTGCTGATACCAGCCATGATCACACCGAGGAAGAGGCTGCCGGAATCGCCGAGGAAGATGCGGGCCGGGGTGAAATTGTAGGGGAGAAAGCCGAGAGCCGCGCCGGCGAGGGAGAATGTCAGGAGTGCGACGAGCACATTGCCGCCAAGGATATTGATCATGGCGAGGGAGAGGGCCATGACGGCGGCGACTCCGGCGACGAGACCATCCATGCCATCGAGCAAGTTGGTGGCGTTGGTGATGCCGACGATCCAGAGGATGGTGACCGGGAGGGAGAGCCAGCCGAGGGGGATGGCCGAGGTGAAGGGATTGCTGACCTCGCTGATGCGGAAGCCGCCGTAGTACATCACGGTGGCGACCCCAATCTGGACAATCAATTTGGTTCGGGGATTGAAGTTGAGGATGTCGTCGGCGAAGCCGAGAGCGAACATGGCGAGGCCGCAGGCGATGAGGGTGAAGAAGGTGCGTTCCTGTTGCTGGAAAATTCGGACGACCTGGTTGTCGAGCAGGTACAGGACCGCCCATGGCGCGCAAAAGCCCAGGAACACCGCGACTCCTCCCGTGCGGGCGGTGGGGGCCCGGTGGATCTTTCGAGGATCGGGTTTATCGACCGCCCCGATAAGGAAGGCGAGACGTTGGGCGAACGGCGTGACGAGGAACGACACGATCGCCGCCAGCAACAGCATGGTGAAATAGGTCCTCATGAGCCCTTGGTCCGGCCGGCCAAACGTTCGAAGAGCTTCCAGTATCTCCCCATCATGCCGTCGAGTGAGAATTCCCCATGCGCCCGGCGACGTCCGCCTTCGCCGAGCCGGTGGGCGAGAGCCGGATCGGAGGTGATCTGGTGGATGGCCTGGGCGAGGGCGTTGGCATCGGACGGTGGGACGATGATGCCGGTGATGCCGTCCCGATTGACGAAGGGAACCCCGGAGCTGATTTGGCAGCTGATCACCGGTTTGCCGCAGGCCATGGCCTCGACCTGGACCAGTCCGAAGGCTTCATTGGGAGTGATGGAGGGGAGGACGAAGATGTCGCAGGCGTGGAGGAGCGCAGGCAGTTCGGAATCGTCGACGTCACCCCAGAACTTGACCCGATCGGTTACTTTGGCGACGCGCGCGACTCGATCGAGTTCCTCGCGAAGCGGGCCGGTGCCGACCAGCCAGGCGACGCTATCGGTGAAACGGAGGGCTTCGAGAAGGTAACGTTGGCCCTTGTACCCGACCAGCCGTCCGATGTTCAGGAGGATGGGGCGTCCGGCGGCGGCGGCGCGAGCCTCGTCGATGGCGGGAATGTGGATGGGCGGCCGATCGAAGCGGGTGAAGTCCAAGCCGAACGGGATGATCTCACATCGATCGCGATGAGAGACCAGCGGGTCGGAGAAGGACAGTTGGGGTGGAGTGGCGACGGTAATCCGATGGGCGCGTCGGAGCAGCCAGTGCATCAAGGGGGCATAGAGCCGCATGGCGGCTTTCTGACGGACAATATCGGAATGGTACGTGACGACGAGCGGGGTGGTGCGTCGGCCGAAGAGCATGGCTAGGTCAGCCAGGGGATTCGGGAAATGAAGGTGGAGAATGTCGGCCGGACGCCGGGCCGCGGTCAGGTAGCGTGGACAGAGGGGTACGGAAAGGGCGGAGCCCAAACGGGCGCAGCGTTCCACCCGGACGCCTTCAATGGATTCGATCACCGTGTGCCGCTGGTCGTTGGCGACCACACAGGTGACATCTCCTCCAAGACGGGCGAACCCTTCGCACAAGCTGCGGGTCAGGGTTTCGATGCCCCCGTAGTAGGGCGGGTAGTATTTGCCGAGGACGATGATTCTCATGCGGCCAGAGGGTGGGCATCGGAGGTGAGTTCGACGCCGTTCCGTTCGCAAGCGTCGATCTGCGCATCCCAGGAGAAACTTTCCCTGGCGTACACGGCACATCGGTCGCGCGATGGCAGCGCGTGGGGATGGCTGAGGGCATTCTCCAGGCAGCTAGTCAATCCATGGACCGATGCCGGCGGGAAGAGAAGGCTGGGGTCGAGCGGTTCAAGCAGTTCCGGCGTCGCACCGGCGCGGGATCCCAGGACCGGTGTGCCGCAGGCGAGGGCTTCAGCGGTGGCGAGACCGAAACCTTCGAGATCCAGCGACGGCATGACGGCCACGTCGGCGGCGTTCAAGAGGCGCGGCAGTTCGGCTTCGGGAACGAAGCCGAGAAATCGCACCGAGGCATCGAGGCGGAGTTGTTGGACTTGACCGCGAAGGGCGGATTCGGCCGGCCCGCGGCCGGTGAGCCAGAGTTGCGCGCGCGGGTGGCGCGCGGCGATCTGGGCGAAGGACTCGATCAGAATGTCGAGTCCCATGCGTGGGTCGAGACGGCGCAAGGCAATGAAAAGGGTGTCGTCGGGGGCCAGCCTATAGGTCTGGCGGATCGCGAGGCGTTCGCGTTCGGGAAACGCGACGAAGTGGTGGAGGTCAGCGCCGCCGTGGGCGATTTCGACGGAGGGCAGGCGGCCGGGATGCCAGGAGGTGAGCCGTTCGGCGAAATGCCGGCTCAGGGTGAGAATGCGGCGTGCGCGGCGGAGGGTGCGGGCTTCGACGCGGTGGAGCACCTGCACGATGACCACGTCGAGGCAGCGCCGGCCGAGGGTACGAGGGCGCGCGGTTTGGGCGAATCGATACTCCCGGGCCCAAGGGCCGTGGAAGATGTGGAGGATGGGAATGGAGGGGGGAATACGGTGGGTGGCCGGGCCGAGGTAGGGATGATGTTGGATGAAGAGGGTGGGCAAGGGGGACTCCTTGGTGTCCAGGATCGACGCGAAGACGTTGCGGGCGGCGACATTCTCGGCGCGCCAATTGGCATGAAAACGGCCGGACCCTTGGGGGAAGCGGTGGACGGTGAACCCGTCACGCGATTCCGGGGTTGGGCGGGGAGGGTCGGGCTGGGCCGTGACGACATGGACCGTGTGTCCGCGTCGGGCGAGCCCGGTGGCCTGAGCGGCGGCGACGCGCCAGGCTCCGCCAACGACGTCCGGATGGAACCCCAGGCTGGCGATCACGAAGCGCATGGGGGCGTGGCGACGGCGTCGAAGAGCAGGTCGAAGGCGTTGTGGACGCGGGTGACGGTGAAGCGGGCCTCGACGGCCTGCTGACCGTGAGTTCCGATTCGACGGCGGAGCTGGGAATCGCGAAGAAGCCTGCCGAGTTGAACGAGGTACTCCTGGGCGTTGCCTGATTCGGCGAGCAATCCGTCCTGCCCGTGGGTGATGATTTCCGGAACGCCGCCGGCTCGGGCGGCGAGGACGGGAACGCCGACAGCCATGGCTTCGATGAGCACGCGGCCGAAAGGTTCGGGTTTGGTGGAACAGTGGACGAGGACATCGAGGTCGCTGAGGACGGAGCTGATGTCGCGTTGGAACGGGATGAGATGGACCCGGTCGCGGAGTCCGCGATGGCGAATGAAATCCCTCAGGGACTGTTCGAAGCGCTGGTCTTCGTTGAAGGCGTGGCCGATGAGGACGAATCGCCCATCGGGCGACGTCTTGCACCAGGCCTCGGCGATGCGAAGGAAAAGGTCCTGACCTTTCCAGGGGGTGAAACGCCCGACGATGCCGACGAGCGTTTCGGCGTCGGTGGTGGCGAGCATGTGGCGGAGAGCGCCGCGAGGCTGAGGGCGGTAGCGTTCCAGGGGAACGCCATTGTGGATGGTCGTGACGAGTTCGGGCGGCAGATTCTGACCGAGGAGTACATGACGCGCGAAATCCGAGACGACCGCGATCCGCGAGGCGCCACGGCGGGCCTGGGAGCAGAAGGCGCGGCGGGCGGCCCAGGGGAAAAACTCGGATGAAAGGATGTCATTGACCCACCAGACAGACGGGATCTTTAGGGCGAGGCAGGCGGGCCAGGCGGCGAAGTGATCCTTGTTGGTGCAGGAGACGACGAAATCCGGCCGTACGCGGGCTATGAGGTCGGCGAGCGCTTTGCGGCCCTGACTGAGAGCCTTGAGGCTTCGGAGTACGCGGGTGATGGGAAATCGGCGGCCGACGAGCCGCAGGGTGCCGAGGCTGGGGTCGAAGGCGTAGGGGTGGCAGGCGATGTCGCGAGACCTGAGCGTGTCATGGAGTTGGCTTTGGGGGTCACAGGCCACCTGAATATCCCAGGCCTGCCGGGCGGAAGGTTCGCTGGCGAGTTCAACGAGATTGATCTCGGCGCCTCCAAGGATGCGGCGGACGTGATCCACGAACAGCACTCGGCGAGAGGAGGGCGGGGTCATGGGAAGGCGACATGTTTCACGGAAAGTTGGGACTGGAGGACCTCCCAAACCGCGGAGACAGCCAGGCCAGGGAGACCGGATTCATCCTGAACCAGTGTGATGCGATGACCACGCGGTCGCCAAAGGGTGGGATTGGACGGCCCCCAGAGGGCAACGCAGGGAAGGCCGACGGCGGCGGCGAGGTGGGTGATGCCCGAGTCGTGGCCGACGAAGGTATCGCAGGCGCGGAGAAGGCCGGCAACGGCATCGAGGGGGAGGCTGCGGGCGACGTGGAGACGTGACGCGGGAAGCGCCGCAGCCAGTCGTTGGAGTCGATCGCCCTCGGCTTCGCCGCCGACCAGCAGGATGTTGCGGTCGGAACGCTCGATGACCGTGGCGAGCAGCTCTTTCCAGCGCCGTTCGGGCCAGTTCTTGGAATCCGAGCCGCTCCCCGGGTGGGCGGCCATCCAGCGACCGGGACCGAGCGTGGCTGGTTCCGCGGCGAGTCGCGGGGTGGTGTCGGCGTCGAAGATGGCGAGGCGTTGTAGGGGGGTAAGGAAGGTGTCGGCGGCGTGGACGGCGGCCTTTTCGTCGGGTCGATGGGGGCCGACGAGGAATTGGGCCTTGGAACAAAGGGCGACGTTGTCCTCGAAGACGCGATCGGGATCGTAGAGGAACGAGACGATGATGGCGAAGCCGGCGAAGAATGAAGCGACGTTGGGGTCAAGAGGGCCGCCGCGCGCGAAGAAGCGCGCCAGGGAGCGGGCTTCAATCGGGTGAACGGCATGGGCGAGTCCGCCGGTGAGGCACAAACGGGCGATGTGAGGATAGCCCAGGACTTCGACACGGGCGTCGGGGAACTGAGTGCGGAGCGCGGCGAAGACGGGAAGGGTCAGGATGAAGTCGCCGAGTGCGCCGCCGCGGATGACGAGGATGCGGCCCATGAGTCAGGGAGAAGGGGCATGGCAATCCGCCTGTTTAGAATTGGACGGTTCACGGGCCATGAACCCGGGAGGATGCCGGCCGAGACGCCCGCCGCGACGAAGCGATGATTTTCGGAGGGCGTCCCTGATCATGGTGGTGATCCGCTGGGTTTGGGATCGGTGGTGTCGGAGGGCGACGGGTCCGGAGCCGGACTCTGAATGGGCAGGGCGTTATCGAGGGAGGGAGAGCCGGCGGGTTTGGCGGGGTCGCGCGGATCAAGGCCCTTGGGCGGGGCGATGGGCGCCAGTTCCTGCCAACGGATCTTGTCCGAGAGCAGGAGGTGATCAGGGAACGTGTACAAAGGATCGGGAGCTTTACGAAGGGGAAAGCCCTCGGGGACCTGGCTGCGGGTGAGGAATTCGATGACGAACCGTCCCCATTTCCTGGCGTTGAGAACCCATCCGGTGAGGAAGCGTTGGTCCAGGGTGATGCGGCTGAGGTAAAGGCCGCTGACCGTTTTGTGCCAGTCACTGATGTCGAGGTATTCCTTGTCGGGACTGGCGGAGAGGAGGATGGACTGTCGGTTGCCGTACCACGCGACGGCCCAGGGCATGTCGCTCATGATGAGCTCGGTCGGCTCGAACCATTGGGAGACGCGCTGAATGGTGGGTGGGTAGTAGGGCGGGTAGACGATCGGGCTGGTTCTTGGGGGGCCGAAGGCGAGCACCAGAGGGAGCCAGGTGATGGCGACGACGGCCCCGAGAGCAAGGGTGCGCCAGACTTCGACGGTGACGTCCAGGGTGTAGATGAGCAGGGCGACGAGCGCCATGCCGAACATGAAGACCAGTGGGGTCAGGAGGACGATGAGGTTCTCGGAATTGACGCGGGGCGTGTCCAGCGACAGATGGGTGCGTGAAACGATTTGGGCGAAAGCCACGCAGACGAGGGCCCCCAGGGTGAACCAGCGGAGTCTGGAACGGGTGGGGTCGATGAACGGCACGAGAAATCCGACCAGGAAGAACGCGCTGAGCCAACTGCCACCGATCTGGGGCAGATCTTGGCGGACCATGTCGGTGGCGCCGATGAAGAATTTACGGATGACTTCGTCGGTGGTGACCTTCGAGACGTTCGGTTCGAGCACGCGATCGAGCCAGTTTTCGCTGAACGTGGCGGTTTCCTGGACGATGGAATACGGGGCGATACCGAAGGGGTTGCCGCAGACCTGCCAATTGCGAACGAGCCACGGGGAGATGACGGCGACGAAAGTGACCGCAGCGAGGACGGGGAGGAGGATACGTCGTCCCTGGATGCTGGTGGCGAGGAAGACGAGAACGGGGAGGATGAGAACGCCTAGGGCGTAGCGGGTGAGGAGGAGTCCGGCGCACAGGAGGCCGGCGGTGATGGCGAGCAGGAGAATGGGGACGGAACCGAGCGGGGGCTCACGCCGGCCCCCGGCGTCGATCTCGTAGAGGACACTGGTGAGGGCGATGAACAGGACGAGGGCCAGCATGGTGGGCAGGCCCGAGGTGCTGAATTGCCAGAGGAGATCGCAGCCGATCAAGGCGAGGGCGGTGAGGAGGGCGATGCGGGCGTCGAGGAGGCGGCGCGCGAGTCGCCAGGTGAGCGCGACGGCGATGAAGAAGAAGGCCTGGTTGATGAAGGCGATGGTGAAATCGGGTTGGTGCCGGCGGAAAACCGATTCCTTTTGGGAGGCAATCTCATGGTTGAAGAGCCCGGGAATCTTCATGAATCCGGCGAGCACGAGCGGGTAGAGCGGAGGATTGGCGAGGTCCGGGTGTTCGGTGTTGCGGATGAGGGGCGACCGGTCCTCGCGATTCTGGATGAGCACGCCCATGGAGAGTGGGCGGATGCAGCGGGTGGTGAACCCGCGGCCTTCGGCGAGGTTGCGTGCCACCTGGGCGGCGTCCATGGCTTCCTCGCTATGGAAGTTCCTGAATTCGCGGAGATTGTAGACAACGGCGATGGTGACAATGCCGAGGAAGAGGGCGGCGATCCGGAGATAACGGGCGCCAGCGCCGACTTCGAGGGCGTGGATGAGTTCCTGTAGACGGGGCATGATCTAAAAGCCTTCCAAATGGTACTCGTGGAGTTTCCGGTGAAGGGTGCGTCGGCTCAGGCCGACACGGCGAGCGGCTTCGGTTCGGTTGCCGCCGGTGTCGCGGAGGGCCTCGATGATGAGGTTCCGTTCGGCGTCATGGACGGTGACAGAAGTCGCACCTTCGGGGGAGTGAGCATGGAGTGATGAAGGGCTGGAGTGGGTGGCGTCCAGAGGGCCGGTGGAGGGGTGGGAACGGGGTTGCCTCACGAAGGGAGGCAGGTCTCGGAGGCCCACCACGGCGTCCCGGCCGAAAATGACGGCATGTTCCACGGCACCGCGGAGTTCGCGGACATTACCCGGCCACGGGTAGGATTGCAGGGCGTCGAGCGCCTCGGTGCTGAATCCGGTGAGGGTTTTTCCGTTGGCCTGGGCGGATTCGACCAGGAACGACGCGGCGAGCAGCGGAATATCGGAAGGGCGCTCGCGGAGGGAGGGCAGGAGGATCTCGACGACGCAGAGGCGGTAGTAGAGGTCCTTGCGGAACTGGCCGTCCCGGACCATTTCCTGAAGATCCCGGTTGGTGGCCGTGATGAGTCGGACGTCGGCGGTGAGGGTCTTGTTAGAACCGACGCGTTCGAAGGTTCGGACGTCGAGGAAGCGGAGGAGTTTGACTTGGAGGGTGGCGTCGATTTCGCCGATTTCGTCGAGGAACAAGGTGCCCCCCTGGGCTTGCTCGAAGCGGCCGATCCGGCGCTCGTGCGCTCCGGTGAAGGCGCCCTTTTCATGGCCGAACAGTTCGCTCTCGAGAAGGGTTGGCGCAAGGGCTCCTCCATGGACGATCACCAAAGGGCCCTTGGAGCGAGAGCTGAGCTGGTGAATGCCCCGTGCAATCAACTCCTTGCCGGTGCCGCTCTCTCCCCGGATAAGCACCGTGGCGCGAGAATCCGCGACTTGTCGGACCTTGTCGAAGATGTCCCGCATCGCCGGCGAGTCGCCAACGATCTGATCAAGGCCGTACCGGGTGTTCAGTTGTTGGTGGAGAGCGGTGTTCTCCGATTCCAGCTTCCGCGACCGAAGTGCTTTCTCGATCTTCAGTTCCAGGAGATCGATCTCCATGCGGCCCTTGGCGATGAAATCGTCCGCTCCGCGCTTCATGGCTTCGACGATGGTTTCGTCGGAGCCGTAGGCGGTCATGAGAATGCAAATCGGCGGCTTGGGCAGGGACTTGGCGCGGTCGATGAGCTTGAGGCCGTCTTCCTTAGGCAACCGAAGATCGGTGAGAACAATGTCGAAACGCTCGCGCTCCAGCAGTTCCGTGGCGGAGGCGGCGTCGTCGGCGACGAAGACGTCATAGCGATCCTCGAGGGCGAGCCGGAGGCCGTCGCGGGTCGATTTTTCGTCGTCGACGATGAGGAGGGTGGGTGGGTTCACGGGGCGGGTTCGCCGAGCAGTCGGACCTGGGGCGGGCCAGGAAGCCAGATGCGGAAACGAGTGCCGCGACCGACATGACTTTCGACATCGATGCGACCGTGGTGGGCGCGGACGATGCGCTGGACGATCATGAGGCCGAGGCCGGTGCCCTTTTTCTTGGTGGTGTGAAAGGGTTTGAAGAGCTGGCTCATGGTCTCCTGGGGGATGCCGCCGCCAGTATCGCCCACGCTGAACCACAGGCCGTCGGCGTGGCTGCCGGTGGCCACGGTGAGGGTGCCGCCGCGGCTCATCGCTTGCATGGCATTGCGTATGAGATTCACGAAGACTTGTTTGACTTGGTCGGGGTCGAACCATCCCTGCGGCAGGCCGCCCGCCAGTTCCTCGGAAATCAACAGCCCGCGGTTTTCGAGTTCAGGTCGCAAAAGGTCGAGGGTTTCTCGCGAGGTCGAATTCAGGTCCGTGGCGCGGTGCTTTGGGGCGCTGGGTCGTAGCGCCTGGAGAAACTGGCTGACGATGTAGTCCAGTCGGCCGATCTCGCCGCGGGCGACTCCGGTGAAGTCCTGGAGGCGGTCGAGGCAGGTGAATGCCGCCTGTTCGGCTCCCAGTTGGTGCGGGCGCGGCCGGACTGGGCGGGGACTGTGATTGCGAAGGGCGACCAGTTCGGTGCGGAGCTTGCGCAGCTCCCGTTCCATCAACTGCAGATGGATGTTGAGTGCGTTGAGGGGATTGCCGATTTCGTGGGCAAGCGACGCGGCGAGCAGGGTCAGCGCCTGCAGACGTTCGCTTTCGACGTTTTCGAACTCCTTCTGACGCGCCTCGGTGGCGTCGTTCAGCACCAGTGCGATTCCGGCGCTGCCCGCGGCCTCACCGTCAATGGGGGCGGCGAACAACCGGAAAAAACGGGGGCGCGGCCAGGTGACTTCGAACTCCTGGCGGACGACTTGGGCCCCGCCGCGCCGGTCGATGTCGCGGAGTTTGGACCAGTCGAGTTCCGGCAGGATCTGCTGGATGGTCTGGCCATCGATCCGGGTGTTCTCCGGAAGGCCGAGAAGGCGGCCGGCGCTTTGGTTGACGTAGAGGACGCGGCCGTCGTCGGCGACCACGACAATGCCATCCTCGACGATATTGAAGACGGTTTCGAGCAGGCTACGTTCCTCGGCGAGGCGTCGCATCAGGACGCGTACGTTCTCGCTATCGAGCCGGGTGAGGCGGCCGAGGACCTTGTCGACGAAGCTGGTTTTGGGCGGAGGCATCCGTGGGGCGGTGGCGGCGGGGGGAGGAGGTTATAGCCAGCCCTTGCGCTTGAAAAAATAAAACGTGGTGGCGGTGGTGATGACGGTGAGCACGATGGCGTAGACATAGCCGAACGGGTGTCTGACCTCCGGCATGGTGTCGAAGTTCATTCCGTACCACGTGCCGATGAGAGTGAGGGGCGTGGTGACGATGGTGATCAGGGTCAAGAGCTTGATCACCTCGCCGGTCTGCTGGCTGGACATGTTGACGTAGACCTGGAGGACGTTGGTCAGCGAATCGGCATAGGCCTGGGCCCGTTCCCCAATGGTGAAGAGCGCGTCGTAAACGTCGCGGAAGTACGGGACGAGGTGGGCGCGGACGAGCTTGAACTCGCTGCGCGCAAACCGGGCGAGCACTTCGCGTTGGGGGCCAATGATCTGGCGGAGGTGAAGCACCTCCTTTTTGACCCGCAGGATTCGGCTGATGATCAGCCGATTCTGACGTTCGACGACCTCCTGCTCGAGTTCGGCAATCTCAAACGCCAATTCCTCGAGAGCAGGTTTGTAGTTGTCGACGATCGCATCCAGCAGGGTGTGGGCCACGCGGTCGGGTGCACGGGCGACGTGGACGGTTCCCTTGCGGCAGCGTTCCTCGACCATCTGCACGCTCTTCATGGGCCGGTCGTGGTAGGTGACGAGGAAGTTCTTGCCCAGGAAAAAGTTAAGTTCGGTGGTCGCAAACACGCCGTCCTTGCGGCTGTAGTCGACGGCGTGGACCACCATAAAAAGGTAGGGGGCAAAGCGGTCCTCCTCCTTGGGAAAGTATTCCTCAACCTTCGGGGAGGGTGATTCGGCGACGCAGTCCTCGATGGAGAGCGGGTGGAAGTGAAAGATATCGCCGAGAACCATGCGGGCTTCCTCGGGGGTGGACGCTTCGATATCGATCCATAGGAAGAGATTGGTGTCCGACAGGAGGGTGGGCATCAGGAACGGTTCGATGTCCTGAGTATGGAGCCCTCCTTTGGTGGTGAACGCGAACGACCGGATCATGCCAGATGCACGGCCCTCGATGCCGGGGGCGTGCCAATGTGGCGCGATGGTAGGGGGAGCGAAGGTCATGGCAAGCACCCTGTTCGGTTCGTAGCGCAGGTTGGCAACCTTGCGGTAGGGCAGGCTGGCAGTCTGCACCTCGGGGCACCTTCCACGGCCATGGGCCCGTTGACATAGGGTCGGTGGTCGCTAGGTTGCCGGCCAGTACTCGATCCCGCGTTTATGAACTGCTTACGGTCCCTGGCTTCAACCCCGATCTTCTCCACTTCCCGACAGACCGGCACGCTCGCCCTGCTGGCGGGCCTGACACTCGGAGCTTCCGGCGGGGACTGGCCGCAGTGGCGGGGTCCCCAGCGCACGGGGATTTCGTCGGAGAAAGGATGGACTACGACCTTTCCCGTCGACGGTCCGAAGGTTTTATGGACGGCGAAGGTGGGTAAGGGCTATTCGGCGATCTCGGTGGCCGGCGGGAAGGCGTACACATTGGGCAACGATGGGAAGCAAGACACGATCTACGGATTTGATGCGGTGACCGGTCGGGAAGTGTGGAAGCACAGCTACCCGCATCCGCTGGACGCGAAATACTATCCGGGTGGGTCGAGTGGCACGCCGACGGTGGACGGGAACCGGGTTTATGTGTTGAGCCGCCGCGGGCATTTGCATTGCCTGGATGCCGCGACGGGCGCGGTGGTGTGGCAAACTAATGTGGCCACGGACCTGGGGGCAAAGGTCCCGGAATGGGGGTTTGCGAGTTCGGTGTTGATCGATGGCGACCGGGCGGTGGTGAATGTGGGAACGCACGGGGCGGCGTTGGACAAGGCCACGGGAAAGGTGATTTGGAAGACGGGCAAGGGCGAACCGGGTTATTCGACGCCCCTGCCGTTCGAGCAGAACGGCCAGAAGCTTTACCTGGTGTTCTCGGCCAAGGAACTGGTGGCGATCAAGGCGGACTCCGGTCAGGTGGTGTGGTCGCAGAAATGGGTCACGAGCTACGACGTGAACGCGGCGGATCCGATCGTGGTGGGGCCGAACCGGATATTCATCGCCACGGGGTATGACCGGGGCGGGGCGTTGCTGGACGTGAGTGGGGCGAAGCCGAACATTGTGTGGGAGAACAAGAACCTCCGGACCCAGCTGAACGCGGCAGTGCTGATCGGAGATTACCTGTATGCGATCGATGGCGACACCGGCAAGGGCCAGCTGCGTTGTGTGGACGTGGCGACCGGAGCTGCGAAGTGGGCGTTCCCGGAGACGAAACATGGAGCGCTCACCGCGTCGGACGGGCACCTGATCGTCATCAGTGAGAAAGGCGAGTTGATGGTGGGGGAGGCGACGCCGGTGGCTTTCAAGCCGGTGGCACGGGCGCAAGTCGGGGGAGGGACCTACTGGACGACCCCGGTTCTGGCGAATGGCCGGCTCTATTTGCGGAATGGCGATGGGCAGGTGACCTGCCTCGACCTGGGGGCGACGAAGGTCGCGAGCGCGCGCTAGAAGCGAGGATTTTGTTTTTGCGGGAGGCGCGGTCCGGCTAGGACCGGGGGGTGGTATCACCCTGGTTATGGCCGTGGCTGTTGGGCGCCGGATTTGCCGCGGGGTTTGTGGATGCGATCGCAGGCGGCGGCGGAATGATCACCCTGCCGGTGTTGCTAGGGGTGGGGCTGTCGCCAGCGGAGGCGTTGGCGACCAACAAGCTGCAATCCACCTTTGGTTCGGCCAGCGCGGTGTGGGCGTATCGACGGGCGGCGTTGGTGACGTGGAAGGAAGCCTGGCCGGGGGTGGTGGCCACGGCCTTGGGGGCGGTGTTGGGAGTGATGGCGGTGACCTGGATGGCGCCTGGATTCCTTCGAAAGGTCATACCCTTCCTCCTGTGGGCGGCGGCGATCGCCGTCTGGATGCGGCCAGCCCTGGGGTCCACCGCGAAGCCGGCCCGGTGTGGGCGGCTGGCGTTTCTGCTGGGGTTTGGGTTGGTGTTGGGATTTTACGATGGGTTTTTCGGGCCGGGAACGGGGACGTTTTGGACGCTCGCGTTTGTGTTGCTGATGGGGTTTGAGCTGTTGCGGGCGACGGCGTGGACGAAGTGGATGAATTTCACCAGCAACATCGTCGCGTTGGTGGCGTTCCTGGGAGCGGCGCGGATCGACTGGGTGGCTGGCCTGTGGATGGGAGTGGGGCAGGGATTGGGGGCTCGGTTGGGGGCACGCCTGGCGATGAAGGGCGGGGCGTCGGTGATCCGGCCCGTGTTTCTGGGCGTGGTGCTGGTGGCGGCAACGAAGCTGTTCTGGGATGGCTGGATGCGGTGACCGCGGAAAAAGCGAAAACGGAAATATGAAATCGGGGCGTGGGCTGATTCCCTTGGGGCGTGGTTGGAACGTTGGTCAACGTGGCGGGAATCATCGTGGGGGCGGCCGTGGGTTTGGGGATCAAGAAGGACCTTTCGCCCCGGCATCAGTTGTTTTTGAAGACCGTGCTGGGGGTGTTGGCGATCTACACGGGGTTTCGGATGGCGTGGAACAGCTTTGGTGGCACGGGTTGGAGGGTGTTGGGGCAGCTGGGATTGGCGTTGGTGGCGTTGGTGATTGGCAATCTGATCGGCAAGGCGCTCGGCTTGCAGAAGCAGTCGAATAAGCTGGGGAAATACGCGCGGGACCGGTTTGCCCAGGCGCGGACCAAGGGGCGCGCAGATCCGGGCGACGGATTCGTGACCTGCGCAATCCTCTTCTGTGTGGGACCTCTGGCCGTGTTGGGGGCGCTGCAGGAGGGGTTGCAAAACGACCCCAGGATTCTGCTGATCAAGGCGGTGATGGACGGCTTGGCGGCCTTCGCCTTCGTGCGGGTGTTCGGGCCCGGGGTGATGTTGTCCGCCCTGCCGGTGCTCGCGTATCAGGGAACAATCACCCTAGGGGCGCGGACGCTGCGCCCAATGCTTGAACATCCGGCGATGTGGGATGGGGTGAGTGCGGTCGGCGGACTGCTCGTGGCATCGACGTCGCTGGTCATTCTGGACGTGCGGAAAGTGCCGCTGGCGGACTATCTTCCGTCGTTGCTGGTGGGACCGGTGCTATGGCGTCTGGTGAGTTGAACGGGTCCCGGCGTGACTTCGGACGTGTGTCTGGCATAACACCGCCGCCGTGCACGATTTTAGCTACGCAGGTGGTCAACTCCTTTGTGAACGGGTCCCCATCTCGACCTTGATCGAGAAGTTTGGGACGCCGCTTTACGTCTATTCCGCCGGGACGCTCCGGGAGCATTTTCGGAAACTCGACCAGGCTCTGGCACCGTTGGATCGGATGGTGTGTTTCGCGGTCAAAGCCAACTCGAACCTGGCGGTGTTGCGCACCCTGGCGAACGAAGACAGCGGTTTCGACATCGTCAGCGAAGGGGAGCTTCGGCGGGTGATCGCGGCTGGCGGGGATTCGCGCCGATGCGTCTTCGCCGGGGTGGGAAAGAAGGAATCTGAGATCGAGTTCGCGCTCCGGCAGGGGATTTATTCCTTCAACGTGGAAAGCGAACCCGAGCTGCAACGGATTAACCGGGTCGCCGGGCGGGTCGGTAAGGTCGCTCCGGTGGCGGTGCGGGTGAATCCCAACGTGGACGCCCACACCCATGCGAAAATCACGACCGGCACCTACGAGAACAAGTTCGGCATCGCTTTCGAACGTATCGAAGCGGTGTACGCGAACGCCGCCAAACTCAAGCACGTCCGTCTGCGCGGCCTGCAAATGCACATCGGCTCGCAGTTGACCGAGGTGAAGCCCTTCCAAATGGCGGTGGAGAAGGTGGTGCCGCTCGTGCAAAAACTCCACGCCCGGTACGGCTTCGAGTTTCTTAGCATCGGCGGCGGCATCGGCATCGTCTACGACTCGGCGCTGGCCAGCGGTGATCCAGCCTGGTGGAAGTCGACACCCAAGGCCCGCAAGATCCTGACGCCCGCCACCTATGCGGAGACCTTGAAGCCGCTGCTCGCTCCTCTCGGGCTGCGCATCCTGCTCGAACCCGGCCGCTTTATCGTCGGCAATGCCGGTGCCCTGGTGACCCGGGTCGAATTCGTGAAACGCACCGGCCGCAAGAATTTCGTCATCGTCGATGCCGCCATGAACGACCTGATCCGTCCCGCATTCTACGACGCCTTCCACGAGATCGTGCCGCTCGTCCGTCGACGTGGCGCCACCGTGTCGTCGGATGTGGTCGGTCCCATCTGCGAAAGTGGCGACTACTTCGCCAAGGACCGCGACCTGCCGCGAGTCGGTGAAGGCGATCACCTCGTGCTGCTCAGCGCGGGCGCATATGGCTCGGTGATGTCGTCGAATTACAATTCCCGGGCCTTGGTCGCCGAGGTGCTGGTGGACGGGGACCAATTCGCGCTGGTGCGGGAACGTCAGGCGTTGGACGAAATCTGGGGGTTGGAGAGTGTGCCGGCATGGTTGAAGAACGGCGCGGCCAAGGACAAACCGACGGCGGTGGCGAATACCAAGCCCCGAGGTGGATCGCGGGCCGGCAGGAAAATCGCTGGAAAACTGCGCTGAGCCTACGTGGTGTACCACTTGCCTTTCGCTTCCGGGAAAGCGTGCCGCGTCGACCAGGGAGCCGGCGGCACCTTCACCCACACGGGCAACAACCTGAATGCGGTGGATTTCCGCATGCCGGAGGGCACCACGATCCACGCTGCACGGGCTGGGACGGTGGAAATCGTGGTGGACCGTTTCGATCGGGGTGGAACCGATCCGGATCTGCGCGATTCCGTGAACATGATCCTGATCCGACATTCGGATAGGACGTACGGGGAATGCGTCTATCTCAAGCGTGGCGGGGCGCGGGTGAAGCCGGGTCAGAAGGTGAAGGCGCTACAATTCCTGTGTGTGTCCGGGAACACCGGTTACAGCCAGCCGCCGCACCTTCATTTCGCGGTGTTCAGCCCGAAGGACGGGACCGTCCGCGAGACGTTCCCAATCCGGTTCCGTACGGCGGATCACGCGGCGGTCGTGCCGGTCGAAGGCGAAATTTACCGTGCGCCGTAACCGCGGAATCGGAGACGGTCGTTCCATCCACGGATGAGCTGGAGCCTGGAGTAACTCCGGCGCCTGCCGGATCACGGTGCGGATTTCCAGCGCCAGCGTTCGTCAAAGAAACCGGCGGCGGCGATGCGGCCCGGGGTGCGAGCATTGGGCGGTTGGGAAAGATCCAGGATCGCCCAGTCGGGCAGTTTCGGGGTTTGTCGGGCGTTGTTCAGGTAGTCGTACTCTCGAAAGGTGAAGCCACTGTTGACGACGATGTAACGCTTGGGGGCCCTGGGATTCGGGTAGATCAGGACGGGCACATGTCCGGCCGCTGAGAAGGTCTGGTCCGGGGTCGAGACGTTTTCCGAATCCCACCGGATCGGAAGCTGGTCCCGAAGGTCACGCAGGACGGCGTTGCTGCTCGGGTCACCCCAGAGGACGAGGTTGTAGCGCCCGATGTCCTCGGCTGTCAGGGCGGTGTCGATGGTTACCCGCACGTCGCCCCGGTATTGCCGACGCCATTCCCGGGTGGCCCGTTTGAGTTCCTGGTTCACCCACTTCTCGGTGACGGCATTCATCGCGCGACCCGTCGGCAGCACGAAGAGGAAAGCCTCCAGGAAGGCGTCGTCGATGGGTCCCTGAAGCCCAGGTTGTTTCCGTGGGCCGTGCACTTCCACTCCGCCCGCCGCCCAACCACTCGGTTGACGGTGCAGTCGGGTGATCCAGGATCGGTCGGTGCCGGGATGGCGGCCCTGAAGGGATTGGCCGTTGATGCGCACCGTGGGTGGCCGATCCAGGGCATAGGGGTAGAGGCCGGGCTCGATGGAAAGAGTGAAGGCGTCGACGTTGGTGGTGGTGATGTCGATGGTGCCGTGGGGCAGGAGTTCAGCGATGACCCGGGCGGGATCCCAATGGGTGGTGAGTGCGTCGAGATGGACCCAGGCCATGGAGGGATGCCGAAGGGTGTGGGTCACGAATTGAACGCGTTTCGGCAGGGGATTGCGGCCCAGCGCTGCCGCGGCGTCGATCCGGCGGTTGATGTCGTCCTTCGCTTCGGGTGTGTACCGATGACCGGCGTTGGCGCCGATGATGTGGGTAAGGCTGAGGTTTTCCGCGGCGAGAGCGGTCTCCATGGCGCGGGCGGCCTGGATCTGGGCGTCGTTGGCACCGCTGTAGGCGACGAGCGGCACCATCGCCGCGTTGGCGGCATGCGCCGTGGCGTCGTACCAGCGCCAGAGCTTCTGTTCCCACTCGTCAGGCTTCAGGTCTTCCTTTTGAAAAACCTTCAGGAACTCGGCGGTTTCGCTGAAGCCGGCGCCCGGTGCCGCGGCCGCCCAGCGGGAAGCATGGTGAACCGCGAAATGCCAGCAAGCGGCACCGCCCAGCGAGAATCCGCGGACGACGAGGCGGTCGGTGTCGATGGGGTAGATCGAGCGGAGGTCGTCGTAGGCCTCCCAGGCGTCAGTTTCCCCGGCAAATCGCGAGCCGTTGCAGTAGCGACCATACGGGTGGAGCACGAAGGCGTTGGGCGGAGTGAATTCACCGGGGCGGGATGAACGTTCCGCGACAAACGCCAGCTCGCTCAGTTTCTCGCCACGCCCGTGGAACCAGAAATCGAGACGGAACCGATGCGGGGTGTTGGGAGTGTACGAGGCCGGAACGACCAGGCCATACGGTTGGATCGATCCGTCGATGCGCGAGACATAGCCGAGCGCGACCGGACCGGGCTGGGTGAGCCACGGGGTTTGGCCGTTGGCGAGCGCTTCGAGCCGGGTCCAGGCGGTGCGGAGTTGGTTGGAAGCCGCGGCCACTTCGTTGGTCTGGAAGAACTCGTCGTAGCGCAGCGCCCAATCGACGGCTTTGTGGAAGATCTGGACGTCTGGAAGTCGGCGCAGCAGGTCGGGTTTCTTCGCCCATTCAGCGCGCACTGATTCGATGCGGGAACCCAGGCGCGACACTTCCTCACGGAGCCGCTGTCGATCCTCCTCAGGAATGGCGATGCCGGGCGGTGGAACCGGGCGGACCTTGTCGGGCAGATTGTCGGCGGGCCCGTCGGCTCGGACGGCTACCATCGGGCCGGGAAGGAACGTGGCGAGGGCGAGCAGGAGCGGAAGTGAATTCCGGCGGGGGCGCATGGAACAGAGAAAACCACGCGACGGGGAGGGCGCGCAATGCTCGGCGTGGAGCCGAATTGCAGCTCAGGCAGACGCCCTATTCGCGAACGACGTTGAGGTGAGGGGTTCGGTGAAAACCCCGCGGCTCAATTCACCGACGGTTCATGGAGAGGAACGACGAAAGGAGTTTCCCGCGTTGGCGCCATGAACCGTTGAGCGAGGGGAGTCGCAAGCGGCCCTCATCCCGGCCTTCCCCCGGTGGGAGAAGGAGAATGCGCACCGCGGGAGCCGGAGGGCAGGACCAGGGGTTCGCAGGAATCGTTCCAGCCGGATTAAGCAAATCGGCTCAGGATGGGCTTCAGATCGCGCAGGGTTTTGGCGGGCCAAAGCTTGCGGTCGGTCAGGATCGAGGTGTCGAGCGCACGGTGCTCGGGCCAATCGGGTGTGGCGGGCAGGTGTGGGAGGACGTCGGTGATCAGGTGCTTCGCGGAATCCGCGTTGGCGTGGAGATTATCGATAACCATCTCGACGGTGACGTGTTCGTGGTCGTCGTTCCAGGCGTCGTAGTCGGTGACCATGGCGGCGGAGGCGTAAGCAATTTCGGCTTCACGCGCGCACTTGGCTTCGCCGAGATTGGTCATGCCGATGACGTCATGGCCGTCGGCGCGGTTGGCGAGGGATTCGGCTCGGGTGCTGAAGGCAGGGCCTTCCATGCAGACGTAGGTTCCCCCGTCGTGCGAGCGAAGCTTGAGGCGTTTGGCGGAGGCGATCAGGAGCTGGCGCAACGGCTCGGAAATCGGATGGGCGAAAGCGATATGGGCCACGATACCGCGTCCGAAAAAGGTGTGGGCGGAGGACTGCTTGGTGCGATCGAAGAACTGGTCGATGAAGACCATGTCGCGCGGCCTGTACTGCTTCTGGAGGGAACCCACGGCGCTGATGCTCACGATCCAGGCGACGCCGAGTTTCTTAAGGGCCCAGATGTTGGCGCGGTGGGGGAGTTCAGAGGGAAGGAGTCGATGCCCACGGCCGTGCCTGGGGAGGAAGACGACTTCCCGGCCGGCGAGACGCCCGGTGAGAAGCGCATCGGATGGGGGGCCGAAGGGGGTTTTGACGCGGACCCAGCGGGTGTGGGTGAGTCCTTCGACATGGTAGAGACCTGAGCCGCCGATGATCCCGATACGATGCGGTTGCCGCGACATGGGGGCTGGGTTTACCGCGGGAAGGTTAGGGAGGCCAAGCGGAAGTCACGGCGTGGGGATCCGTATTTTCCGTGGTTCAATGCGTCGGTTCCGGGTTGTATCTCGGCGTGCAGCCACGGTTGGACAAAACGGGAAGGGTATGACCACGCATCATCTGGCGATCGATCTGGGCGCGGAGAGTGGACGGCTCATGTTGGGCACGTTGAATGACGGTTTGCTGTCCTTGAAGGAAGTACATCGGTTTCCCACCGGGGCCACGCGGGCGGGGGATTCCTTGCATTGGGACATGCGACGCTTGTTTGGCGAGGTGCAGCACGGTTTGGCGATTGCCGGCCGGATGGGGTTGCCGATTCGCAGCGTGAGCACGGATTCCTGGGGTGTGGACTATCTCTTGTTCGGTCCGGACGGAGCGTTGTTGGAGCCGACGTTTCACTACCGCGATCCGCGGACGGCGCGCGGGGTGAACGCGGCCCATGGACGGGCGGCCTGGCCCGAGATCTTTGCGGAGAGCGGCATCCAGTTCATGCCCTTGAACACGCTGTACCAACTGGCGGCAGAGGAGCCGGGCCGATTGAAGGCGGCGTCGAAGCTGCTGATGGTGGGCGACGGCTTCAACCACTTCCTGTCAGGAGTGGCGAAGGCGGAAGTGACACTGGCCAGCACCAGCATGCTCTATAACCCGCGCACCCGGGAATGGTCCAAGTTGCTTCTCGAGCGTTTGATTCTGCCCGAGCGGCTGTTCCCGGAAATCGTGCCGGCTGGCACCCGGCTGGGACCGTTGCGCGCCGAACTGGCGAAAGAATGCGGGTTGACCGGCGTCGAGGTGGTCGCGAGCTGTTCCCACGACACGGGTGCCGCGGTGGCGGGTGTTCCGGCGGAGGGTGAAGGCTGGGGGTATCTCAGTTCCGGGACCTGGTCCCTGATGGGACTGGAACGGTCGGAACCGATTCTGAGCGACACAGCGCGCGAGTTGAATTTCACCAACGAGATAGGACTGGGGAACACGGTGCGGCTGTTGAAGAACATCAGCGGGCTGTGGCTGATGCAGGAATGCCGACGAGCTTGGGCGGCGGCAGGACTGGAGAGCGATTATGCCGCGTTGGCGCGGTTGGCGGAGGCGGCGCCCGCCTTTGTTTCCCTGATTCAACCGGCCGACCCTTGCTTCCTCGCGCCGGACGGGATGCCGGAACGGATCGCGGCGTACTGTCGGACGCACGACCAGCCGGTGCCGGAGGGGATGGGCCCGATGCTCCGTTGCATCTTCGAGAGCCTCGCCCTGCTGTATCGGCGCACCCGCGATCAGTTGGAAGAGATCACCGGCACGCCGCTCAAGCGCTTGCACATCGTCGGTGGAGGCAGTCAGAACAACCTGCTCAACCAGTTCACCGCCGATGCCCTGCAGCTACCGGTGCTGGCCGGTCCGGTGGAAGCGACGGCGGCGGGGAATCTGCTGACCCAGGCTTACGCCCTGGGATTGCTCCCGTCGATCGGGGCCATGCGCGCGGTGGTCCGACAATCCTTCGAGCTGCGGCGCTTTGAACCCGGTCCCCCTGCGGCCTGGGACTCGGCGTATGCTCGGTTTCGGGCGCTCGGATGAGATCCGCAGGTTCTTGCCACAGCCAGAACCGGAGGGGGATCATCGGACCCCCTTCCAGAGAATGGAGGTGCGTCTCATGGGTGACGGGGTAACGGGGGGAGGGCTAACGCGAGAAATCCCTCGTGCTTCAAGCGGTTGGACTACGCGAGGATTCCGGTGACCACGTCCCCATGAACATCGGTCAACCGGAAGTCCCGACCGTCATAGCGGTAGGTCAGGCGTTCTTGATCCAGGCCCAGTAGATGGAGGATCGTGGCGTGGAGGTCATGCATGTGGACGGCGCCTGCCACCGCGCGATGTCCGAAGTCGTCGGTCGAACCGTGCACGTGTCCGGCTTTCACGCCGGCTCCGGCCAGCCAGACCGTGAATGCGCCCGGATTGTGGTCGCGGCCCGTGCCTTCCTTCTCGGCATAAGGCGTTCGTCCGAACTCGCCGCCCCACCAGATCAGCGTGTCCTCGAGCAGACCGCGCTGATGAAGATCCTGGAGCAGGCCAGCGATGGGTTTGTCGACGGCGCGGGCGTGGACGGCGTGTTTGGGCAGGTCGGAGTGTTGATCCCAGCGCGGGTTGGCGGTTTTGTCGCCGTTGCTCCGCCACTGGACGTCGGGGGTTCCCGAGGGTGCGGGTGTCGGAGGGTTGAGTTGGGGGCGGTTCATGGGAAGGCAAGTTTTCCAAAGCATGGACACGCATTGGGACCATGAACCGATCAGCGAGGAAGACCGCGAGCGGCCCTCACCCCGGCCCTCTCCCGGAGGGGGAGGGAGAAAGCGCACCGAGGGTTTCGAAGGGTTGGGCCAGGGGTTCGCAGGAATGGGATTTGACGGCTCGGACGGTCGGGCTCCAGCGAGGAGTTGCGGGTGATACGCGGCTCCCTCTCCCGTCGGGAGAGGGTTGGGGTGAGGGGTCGGTGAAAACTCCGTGGCTTGATTCGGCGACGGTTCATGGAGAGTGGTTCGGTTCGGGTGACCCTCAGTTCAGGAGTCGGAAATCTGCACAGGCAAACAGCGCCTGCACGATGTCGGTCCAGGCCGTGACCGGATCATCGGCTGTCGTGAGATACTTCCAAAGGGTCCGGGCCTCCTCCGTCGACGGCGTCCGTCCCAGGGTCAAGCGGTAGGCGTGGGTGATGGTGTCGGACCACCCGCCCGCGGATCCCCCGCCGTCCTTCCCGGAAAAGGCACTCCGCGTGTGTTCGAGAAGGCGGTGCTGCGTGGCCTCAGCTTGCTCGCGTACGAACGGGTCGTTGAGCAGGTACGACGCCTGGGTTGGGACGGTGCTTTCGCTGCGGATTGGGGGGATGTAGGAGTTCCGTGAATCAGTAGCGACATATGGCATTGCCGAGTCTCCCGAAAGACTGGTCCGTCCATGCGGAGTTCTGCTAGGAACACGGGAGGCAAATCCACGCAGATCGGCATACACCTCTTCGTGGTGGCCCTGGGTTGCCTGATCCTTGGAGTGGGCATCGCGCATGAATACATCTGGCGTGTGCGGCGCAACGGGCCCCGAATTCGGGGACGGATGGTCTCATTGAAGCAGGAACTCAGTTGATCCATGAACGTTCGCAAACTCATCCTTCCGTTTGCCGCCGCACTTTTCCTGGCCGGGGTCTTTCTGGCTTGGCGGGATTGGCCGAGCATCACGCCCCTGGGGGATGGCTATGTGCTCAGCGATTTCCCGACCTCCGGCCTGCAGTACGTGATCGATGGCGCGGGCCAGAAGAAGGTGGGCGAGCAGGTCATCACTTATCGTGTCGAAGGGCGTCGGATCACGGGCACGGTTCGGCGATCGATGGATAGCCCGGAGACAGTGGGTTTCTCGTTGGACATGGTGAGCGGCCAAGTGGAATACCGCGCCCTTCCGGACACTCCCGCCACACCGGCGCCATGATGAGGGTTTGGCATGCGAGGCGGGGTTTGTTTTGCCCGCTGAGCCCCCTTGGACGTTGAATCCCACCTGTGGTTGGAGCAGGGTTCCGCGCATGAAGCCCTCCCCGGTCAAAACCCGGATTTCGCGCCGGCGTTTTCTCGCCGTTTCGGGTGCATCGATTGCCTTTCCCACGTTCATTCCCGCCAGCGCCCTGGGCGCCGATGGCCGGCCTGCGCCGTCCAACCGCATCACGATGGGGGTGGTCGGCTGGGGCATGCAGGCGCCTGGCAACACCAGCAACTTCATGCGGCAGCCCGACTGCCAGGTGGTCGCGACGGCGAATATCGACAAGGGGCATCTGGAGAAGTCGCTCAAGGCGATCAACGGTTTTTACAAGAACGAAGACTGCAAGGCGTACGACGACTACCGGGAGATGATGGCCCGGAAGGACATCGACACGGTCATGCTGGCGGTGCCGGACCATTGGCACGCGCTGATGTCGGTGGAGGCGGCGAAGAACAAGAAAGACATCTTCGGCGAGAAACCGTTGGCGCGTACGATCGAGGAACAACAGGCCATCGTCCGGGCGGTCCAGGCCAACCAGCGCATCTGGCAGACGGGTTCCTGGCAGCGGTCGGAACGGAATTTCCACTACGCGGCAGAAGCGGTGCGAAACGGCGTCATTGGCAAAGTGACCCGGGTCGAAGTCGGTTTGCCGGCCGGGCATCATGATTTTGCGGGCACGGGCAAACCGCTGCTGGCGAAGCTTTCCAAACTCGAGAATCCGGTGGCCGACCTTGCCAAGCTGGTCCCAGGAACGCCGGCCTGGGAAGCCGCCGTCTCCCAGCCCCCGGCCGGTCTCGATTACGAGAAATGGATCGGACCCTCGAAGATGGAGCCGTACGTCCAGGCCCGTGGCCACATGAACTGGCGCTGGAACTACAACACCGGCGGGGGACAGTTGCTGGACTGGATCGGGCACCACGGTGACATTGCGCATTGGGGGTTGGGCAACGACGACACCATCGGGCCGAGCGAACTCGAAGGGGTGGGAGAGTTCCCGGCGCCGAACGCGCTTTGGAACACCTGCACGAAATACCGAGTCACGTGCAAATACCCGGGCGACATCGAGTTGGTCATTGCTGGTGGGCATTCGGACATTTCCGGCGGCACGAAATGGATCGGGACCGAGGGATGGATCTGGGTGGATCGGGGCAATAACTTCAAGGCCTCGCGCCAAGAGTGGGAAGAATCCCGGGCGCTCCCTGACGATGTTCGTAAGGTGAAACTGCCGTTCACGGCCGGCGGGCACTTCAGGAACTTCCTGGACAGCGTAAAATCCCGTCAACCGACGGTGGCGCCCGTGGAAGTGGCGCACCACTCGGCCATCCCTGGGCATCTGGCCCTGATCGCGCTATTGACGGGCCGAAAGATCCGCTGGGATGCGGCGAAGGAGCAGATTGTGGGGGACGCGGAGGCGAGCAAGTACCTGAGCCGTCCGTACCGGGCCCCCTGGTCGCTGAGCTAATCGGGATGAAATGTTCCGCTCAGGCGACCGCAATCTCAGCCGGGATTGCGGTCGCTGCGCTGTCGACGTCTGTGGAATCCCCGGGCGGAAGATCGCCTCGGGCCCCGTCGGCGAACGTGCTGCCCTCGCCGTCGATGGAGTTGACAATCGGTTCCAGTTTTTGGAGCCCGATGGAGAGCAGGGCTGCGACGCCGGTGCTGACAGTCACGATGACGACGTCCATTCCCCCCATGAGGCATGTGAGGCTGGCGCGAACCATGTCGTCGTTGCTCCGCATGTTCAGCGTGCCGATCTGTTTTCCCTCAAGCACGGAGGGGGGTGAATGCTCTCGGCATTCTGCCCCTGTCTGAAGAAGCGCTCGGTGGCTTCGTTCATGGGCGCGCCTCAAGAGGTGTCACCTCCGATTTCGTTCTCGCGGGGGGCAACGGGAGGGTCGGGGTGAGTGCGGAACGGGACGGTCCCGACGGAGACCCACGATCGGATTGGGGTTGGAAATGAGGGATGTGCCGTTGAACGACGGCGAGCAGGTCGGCCCACCGGACGGGTTTGGCGACGTAATCGTCCATGCCGGCAGCCAAGCATTCTTCGCGCACGCCAACAACGGTGCCAGCGGTCATGGCAACAATGGGAAGGCGGCGGCCGGTATTGGCTTCGAGTTGACGGATTTGTCGGGTGGCCTCGAGCCCGTCGATGTCGGGCATCTGACAGTCCATAAAGAGGATGTCGTAGGACGTCGAGGCCACAGCTCGAATGGCTTCGCGGCCATCATTGGCGATGTCCGCCCGGAGTCCCAGGCGTCGAAGATGAAGGAGGGCGACCTTCTGGTTCACGGGGTTGTCCTCGGCAACGAGGACTTTCAATGGGGCGATGGCAGGAGTGGAAGCAGGGGGCGAAGCTGGGCTGCTGGTGATGGGCAGGTTGGGGGAAGTGTCCCCGACCTGGGCTTCCAATGTGGGCGCACTCAGAATGGCGACGAGGCACTCGGCAAACTGCTGTTTGCGCAGGGGTTTGAAGAGACAGGCGCGAATGCCGGCCTCGCGGAGCCTAGCGCTGTTGGGTCGATCGCCCTGGGAGGTGAGCAAGACCATCAGGGGTCCGGCTTTCCCGACGTTCCGATGGAGCTCGGTGGCGAGAGTCACGCCGTCTTTGTCTGGCATCTGAAAGTCGAGCAGGAGCAGATCGAACGGCCGGCCGGAGGCGGCGGCGGCGGCGACGATGCCCGGCACGTCACAGGGGTTATTGGTTTCTTCCACCGTTCCGGACCAGGCCTCGACGAGGTGTCGGACAAGCCTGCGGTTGGTGGCGCAGTCATCGACGACAAGGGCGCGGCGTCCCTTGAGGTTGGGCAACGCTTGGAGCGGAGTGGGCGGAGGGGCCCCGTCCTGGCTGCGTGGGAAGGTGAGTTGGAAGGTGAAGCTGGAACCTTGGCCAGGAGAACTGGTGACGGCGATGGACCCGCCCATCAGTCCGACCAGGCGTTTGGAGATGGCGAGACCCAGACCGGTTCCACCAAAGCGCCGGGTGATGGAGGAATCCGCCTGGATGAAAGCGGTGAAGAGATGAGGGAGATCCTCGGGACCGATGCCGATCCCGGTGTCGCAGATGGTGAACTCGATGCGCTGCTGACCGGCGTTGGCGCCCAGGTGGCGAACGAGGAGGGACACCTCGCCTTGCGAGGTGAACTTGATCCCGTTGCTCAGGAAGTTGAGCAGCACCTGCCGGAGGCGGGTGGAGTCGCCGAGGAACAAGCCTGCGCAATCGGGGTGAACTTCGGCGACCAGTTCGAGGCCTTTTTCCGCGGCTTTGCCGGCGAAGAGCTGGACGGTCGAGTCGACCAATTCTTCCAGGGAGAAAGTGGTGTGCTCCAGCACCAGGCGATCGGCTTCGATCTTGGAGATGTCGAGGACGTCGTTGAGCAGATAGAGGAGAGCTTCACTGGACGCGGCGAGGGTTTCGGCGAGATCGCGCTGTTCCTCGGACAGTTTCGAATCGAGCAGGAGCTGGCACATGCCCAGCACGCCGTTCATGGGCGTCCGGATCTCGTGGCTCATGTTGGCAAGAAACGCGCTCTTGGCGCGGGACGCCTGCTCAGCCAGGAACTTGGCGTGGCGCGCTTCGGCTTCGGCGCGTTCACGGACCGCAATCTCCTCACGTAATTCGGCGGTCCGGGCATTGACCAGCGATTCGAGTTGGTCCAGTTGACCCCGGGCGGCGCGACCGAGACGCCATTTCTCGGTGAGCGCGTGCGTCAATTGGAGGACTTCCGTGGGATCGAATGGCTTCTTGAGAATGACGAAATTGTCGGAGCGCCCCAGGCGCCCGATCATCTCCTTCCACGAGTAGTCCGAGTAGGCGGTGCAGAGCACCACCTGAAGCCCTCGATCGATCTTCCAAAGCTGTTCTATGGTCTCAATCCCGTCGATGCCCGGGGGCATACGGATATCGACGAATGCCATGGCGTAGGGGCGATTCGCGTCCAGGGCGGTATGTACGTGCTGAATCGCTTCCTGCCCTTGGTATGCGGATTCGAGATCAAAACGGGTTGGGGTGTGGGCCGGTTGTTTGGCGGACTCGCCAAAAATCAACTGCTCCAGGTGGGTCACCGACTGTTCCAATACCGGCATGGGGGGGGCCAGAATCTTATGGAAGTCCTTATGAATGGCCGTGTTATCGTCGACAATTAGAATTCGACGATTGTGGAGAATGTCGTTTGGCGCCGTGTTCACAAGGCTACGTGGCTGCAATAGCTGGCTGGGCTGGGGTGCCGGTCTGGCGGTACCTAACCGGCATGGATGTTGGGATTCCCGTACCGGAGTTCCGCCCTCCCTTGTATCGACCGTGGACCCGCAGCGCTTAATCCCGAAAACCCTGACTGGTCAGACCCGGAGCGTTCGGAGGTTTCGACATGCGAGGAAGACCGCAAGCGGTCCTCATCCCGGGCTTCTCCCGGGGGGAGAAGGAGAATGCGCACCGCGGGTTTCGGAGGGTTGAGTTGGGGACGGTTCATGGAGAGGATTTTTCGGCGGGCTAAAAACCAGGTGTCGAACTCAGGGCTTGGTCCCACTAGGCTCGTGTCTCGTCCAGGTCCCATGCGCACTCTCTTTCTCGGCGGCACCGGAAACATCTCCACCGCTTGCACACGGTTGGCCCTGGATCGCGGGCATTCCCTGCAGTTGCTGAATCGAGGTCGCCGCGCCTCGATGTTTTCCGGGGCGGCCCAAATCTCCGCGGATCTCCAGGACGAAGCGTCGGTAGCGGCGGCGCTGGGCAACGAAACCTGGGACGCGGTGGTGAACTTCATCGCGTTCACCCCGGAGGACATCGAACGGGACCTGCGGCTCTTCCGCGGTCGGACCGCCCAGTATGTCTTCATCGGCACAGCAAGCGCCTACCAGCGGCCCGCGAACCATTACCTGGTGACCGAGTCGACGCCTCTGGTGAATCCGTTCTGGGATTACTCGCGCCAGAAGATTGCCTGCGAGGACCGTCTGATGCGCGCCCTGAGGGAGGAAGGGTTTCCCGTGACCATCATCCGGCCTTCCCTGACCTACGGCGAGACGATGATCCCGCTGTCGACCAACAACTGGCAGTGCCCGTGGACGGTGGTCGATCGGATGCGCCGCGGCGTGCCAGTGGTGATCCCCGGGGATGGGACCTCGTTGTGGACGATCACGCACAGCACGGATTTCGCGAAGGGGTTGGTGGGTCTGCTGGGACACCGTGAGGCTATCGGGCACGCGTTTCACATCACCTCGGACGAGGTCTTGACCTGGAACCAATGTTATCTGGCGGTGGCGGAAGCGGCGGGGGTGGCGTCGCCGGTTTTCCTGCACATCGCGAGCGATTTCATCGCGGCTTGTTTGCCGGAACACGCAGGCAGTCTGCTGGGCGACAAGACGACGTCGGCGGTGATGGACAACTCGAAGATCAAGAGGTTCGTCCCGGAGTACGTGGCCACCACGCGGTTTCGTGATGGGGTGGCGCGGTCGGTGGCGTGGTTCGAAACAGACCGGTCGCGCCAACATATTGACCCGGCTTTCAATCTGAAATGGGACAAGCTGATCGGCGTCTATCAACGCGGATTGACGGCGGCGATCGAAGCGATGGCGAAACCGGGGTGACACGGATATCGGAAGGACAACCACGGAAAGCACGGAACATACAGAAGGGGGAAGCGGGCGGAGGTCGATGCCGTCCTCCGTCGCGGGTGCCCCTTTCAGGATCGATTCCTATCCAGGATGAATCTGCCTCGGCCCCACGAATGGCAGGGCAACGGTTTGGCGGAGGTGGCGCTTTTGTTTCTGCGATTGGGGCTCACCGCGTTTGGCGGTCCGGCTGCCCACATTGCGATGTTGGAGCATGAGGTGGTTCGCCGACGGGGTTGGCTCAATGCCGAGGAATTTCTCGACCTACTCGGAGCCACGAATCTCATCCCGGGCCCGAATTCCACCGAGATGGCGATCCACATTGGATACCGCCGGGCCGGTTGGGCTGGTCTCGTGGTGGGAGGCGTCGCGTTCATCCTTCCGGCCATGGTGATCGTGACCGGGATCGCGTGGGCCTATGTCCGGTTTGGGAAATTGCCGCAGGCGGAAGGTCTGCTCTACGGCATCAAGCCGGTGATCGTGGCGATCGTGCTTCAGGCGTTGTGGAACCTCGGAGGCAAGGCGGTAAAGAACCGGTTTCTCGCGGTAGTCGGGGGCGTCTGCGTAGGCCTGACGTTGCTGGGGATGAACGAACTGGCGGTCCTTTTCGGGGCGGGCGCCGTGGTGGCTTTGAGCCGGGGGTTCGGATCGCCGCGAGGCCATGCGACCGGGACGACTCGTCAGGCTCTGGCGCCAATGGTGTCTGCGGCGGCCATGACCACCGGAACCACGGCGGCGACCGCGACGGCAGCCGTTGCCACCTTGGCGGCGTTTGGACTTTGGCCGTTGTTCCTCGTGTTCCTGAAGATTGGTTCGGTGCTGTTCGGCAGTGGGTACGTGCTGCTGGCGTTTCTGCGGGCGGATCTGGTGGAGCGCCGCGGTTGGTTGACGGAGCCTCAACTCATGGATGCCATCGCTGTTGGGCAATTCACCCCTGGCCCGATCTTCACAGCGGCGACCTTCGTGGGTTACCTGCTGGGCGGCACACCTGGGGCCGTGGTTGCCACGGTGGGGATTTTTCTACCCGCGTTTTTCTTTGTGGCGATCAGTGGTCCGTTGATTCCACGCCTCCGAGCTTCCCCCACGGCGGGGGCATTCCTGGACGGCGTGAACGTGGCATCGCTGGCGCTGATGGCGGTGGTCACCTGGCAATTGGGCCGGGTGGCGATTGTGGATGCCACGACGCTGATGCTGGCGCTGGTGGCGGGCGTGCTGCTGTTCCGATACCGGCTAAACTCCGCGTGGTTGGTGTTGGGAGGGGGTGTTGCAGGGCTGATCATGCGGATGGGATTGGTGTGACGAGCACGTAGAGTCGGTGGCACTGGACGTCGGTGCGGGAGGCGCGGAACCAACCGCCCTTCGTTTTTTGGGTTCGCTCCGCAACGGGGCCGCGGAGCATGAGGGTTTGGCCTTCTTGGACGCTTCCCTTACCGAGGGTCTCCCGGATGCTCAGGCGGGGCAGCAGAACGGAACAGGGGGACAGACGATTTGTATCCATGTAGTGTCCGGGTCCATGGCGAGCTTCGACATTGTTTCGCGAGTGGATTCGATGGAGATCGAGAACGCGGTGAACCAGGCCAAGAAGGAATTGGCCAACCGCTTCGACTTTAAAGGCAGTCCGGCCGAGATCGTTTTGGAGAAGAACGAGATCCGGTTGACGGCTCAGGACGCCTTCAAGATCCGGGCCCTGGACGAGATCATGATCGGAAAGCTGGCGAAGCGGAACATCAGCCTGAAGAGCGTGGAGAAGAAAGACCCGGAGATTTCACCGCTGGGGCACGCCCGGCAGGTCATCAAGATCAAGCAAGGGCTTGAATCAGACATCGCCAGGGAGGTCAGCGCGTTTGTCCGAGACCTTAAACTGAAAGTGACGGTGCAGATTCAAGGCGATGAACTTCGGGTGGCCGGCAAGAACCGGGACGATCTCCAGAGCGTCATTGCGGCGGTTCGGGGTCATGACTTCCCGGTGGCACTCAGCTTCGTGAACTTCCGGGATTAGGGACCGGTCTGGATCGAATTAGTAACGCGGATTCAACGTTGACGGGCGGAGGGGCTCCCGATTGCATCCGTGGATGCAACCCCCGGCTCAAGGACGTGACGCGTTTACGCTCATCGAACTCCTGGTCGTCATCGCGATCATCGCCATTTTGGCGAGCATGCTGCTCCCGGCCCTGGGAAAGGCGAAGGATCGGGCGCTGCTGACGAACGATCTTAACAACATCCGGCAGTGCATGCTCGCCGCGAATCTGTTCGCCGGGGACAACGAGGACTACCTGCCATACACCGGATGGGGCGCGCCGGACCGCGACACCTGGTTGTATGCCGCGACGCTCAATGGGAAGGCGTTCCCGGACGGTGTGGGCAAGACTGGATCCCAAGTGTTCTCGAACCAACTCGAGTACTTCAAAGTGAGCCAGCTGGGACCGTACCTTCAGGCGCCACGGGTTCTGACATGTCCCAAGGACGAGAAGGACCGGTCCGTGGGTCGGAAGAAGGAACTCTTCGTGAAGCGGAACATCAAATACACGAGCTATGTCTGGAACGGGGCCATCATCGCGTTCCAGGTCCAGGCTCCCAACATCAAGACGTCAAGATTCAAGCTCTCGCAGCTTCCGCCCACCGGGATTCTTCAGTGGGAAAACAACGAGGACTTCGACGAATACAACTGGAATGACGGCGCGAATACGCCGCACGAGGGCATCTCCCAACGTCATGCGGGAGCTCGTGGCACCAGCAAAATCGCGGATAACGTGGGCGGCATCGCGACCATGGGAAACATCTCCGGCTCCGCTTTCACCATCAAGATTGCCAAATGGCACTCGCCGCAGATGGCGGGGAAGAATGTCTGGCCCAACACCGCGAATCCCTCGGGTCCGAACGACGTTTGGTACAACCCGGACGCTAAGGACGGCACCTATTCAAATTAGGCGTGAACCGTCCCCCCCTGTTTATGTAGGGCAAGTGGGCATGTCTTCGGTCCGTTCGGGTCAGGCGCTGGAGTTTCGGGATGCCACCCTGGAGGATGTTCCGGCTTTGGAACGGCTGATCGCTGTTTCGGCCCGTGGCTTGGCCTGCCCAGACTACACCTCGGAGCAAATCGAAGCCGCGCTGGGAACCGCGTGGGGCGTCGACTCGCAGTTGATTCGGGACGGCACCTACTTTGTGGTTGAAGACCAGGGCAAGCCGGTGGCGTGTGGTGGTTGGAGTCGACGGGGCACCCCGTTCGGCGGTGATCATTTCTCGGATCGTGACGCCGTTCTCCTTGATCCGACTCGGGATGCGGCCCGAATCCGGGCGTTTTTCGTATTGCCGGAATGGGCGAGGCGAGGCGTGGGTCGACAGATGCTGAAGCATTGTGAAAAAGCAGCCAGTGCGGCGGGATTTTTCACGCTGGAATTGGTGGCCACCTTGGCTGGGCATCGGCTCTACCGGGGTTGTGGGTATGAGGGCGATTCGCGGGTTCGCTACGACTTGCCGGGCGGTTTGGGTATCGACTTCATTCCGATGCGGAAGCGTCTGCAACAGGGTTGAATCACTTTCCGATGTGACGGCGGTGGTTCACAGTCTCCGCCCATGGCGTGGGTCTATCTGTTCGTCGCGGGACTGCTCGAAATCGGCTGGGCGGTCGGGCTGAAGTACACCGAAGGTTTCACAAGATTCTGGCCCAGCGTGGGAACGGTGGCTGCGATGGTGGGCAGCTTCGTCCTCTTGGCCCAGGCCTTGAAAACGATCCCAGTGGGTACTGGGTATGCCGTCTGGACCGGCATCGGCGCGGCCGGCACGGCGGCCATCGGGATGGTTTGGCTGGGCGAATCGCGGTCCGTTCTCCGCGTCCTCTGTCTGGCCATGATCGTCGCGGGCGCGCTGGGTTTGAAAATGGCGTCAGCACCCGCACCGGGTCAGGACGCTTGACGGCTACCGAGGCGCGTCCGTCGGTGCGATGCGGCCAATCAGCTGAGACAGCCTGGTTCCGCAGAATCCCACGTTCATGGAAACTTTCCGGAACGGCTTTGTGCATCGGAGGACGGGTGCGCTGGACAGCAGGTCAGCCGCTGCACACGGGCTGTCCACCGAGGGGAAGCGAATAGAATTTATCGGGTGACCGCTTCGTGATGCCGCAAAACCGGCCTCTTGTCGTGAGCCAACTGTCGAGAGGGCGCGCTTGCGCTGCAGGGCGATTTCCGATGATGTGGTCCAGTTCCATGAAAGCGAGTGATCCGACGTCCCGGCGTAGCCCATGGTTCTTGCGCGCGTTCACCCTGATCGAATTGCTGGTGGTGATCGCCATCATCGCGATCTTGGCCAGCATGCTGCTCCCGGCGCTGGCACGGGCCAAGAACCAGGCCAGCACCACCAAATGTCGAAGCAACCTCAAGCAGATCGGGGTCGCAATGGTCATGTATGTCGACGACAACGGAGACACGATGCCGTACGCATGGTGGTACAACGCATCCGGTGACTCCGCGGACGTGAACAATTTCCACTACCTGCTTCAGCCTTATTTCCAGGGCCGAAAGTTTCAGTCCGGTACGCGGACGACGAACAGCGATTTTGCCACCTCCATTTACCCATGTCCGGAGCGGCTGAAGGAGTATCACTATCGAACCTACAAGGATTACCGAAGTGGAGTTCCGGGCAACCCATGGAAGATCAGCTATGCCCTCAGCCAGTTCACCTTGGTGAGCTTCCCGTCGGCGGTTACGAGTCCGAAGACCGAAAAAATGGCGAGTCTCCCGCGCCCCGCGGAGACCCTGTCGGGGGCCGACGTATCTCTGGAATTGAACCATCCAGCGATCATCAACCTGGGGCGAAGTGGCGACGGAAGCCATGATATCGGGTTCCGCCATGGCTCCAAACATCCGGAAGGCGGAGCGAATATCCTGTTCTTTGACATGCACGTCAGCACGCATAAACGGCGTCAGACGAACAACATAGTTCTCAACTGGAAAGTGAAGGGCCCCTGATGCCCAGATTGAGCTCTCCGGCTGACGTGAACCCAAGTGGACGCTGGATTGACAGATGCGGGCTGTTCCGGGGCACTCTCGGCCCACGATGAATCTGTTGGAAGGCAAGGTGGCGGTCGTCACTGGCGCAGGCCGGGGGATCGGCCGTGCCATTGCGCTGCGGTTCGCGGCAGAGGGCGCCGAGGTCGTCTGCGTTTCGCGAACGGTGGAAAACTCAGCTAAGGTCGCTGACGAAGTTCGGGCCCTCGGGCGCCGCGCCTGGGCGCATGCCGTCGATGTGGCCGACGCCCAAGCCGTGGAGGCGGTGACGACCGCGATTCTTGGCGAGACGGGCCGGGTGGACATTCTGGTGAACAACGCTGGAGTGACCCGCGACGGATTGCTGATGCGGATGAGCGAAGCGGACTGGGATACGGTACTCGACACGAATCTGAAGGGCGCCTTCCTGGTCACACGGTCTTTCACCCGGCCGCTTCTGAAGCAGCGCTCGGGACGGATCATCAATGTGGCGTCGGTGATTGGCTTGATTGGCAATGCCGGCCAATGCAATTACGCGGCGAGCAAGGCCGGCCTGATCGGATTGACGAAATCGATGGCGCGGGAATTTGCCTCGCGAGGCATCACCTGCAACGCCATCGCACCCGGATTCATTACCACCGACATGACCTCGGTGTTGGGAGAGGATCTGAAGGCCGAGCTGTTGAAGCGGATTCCGCTCAACGGCTTTGGCGAAGCGGAAGATATTGCCCAGGCCGCCCTTTATTTGGCGGGCCCGGGAGGCCGTTACCTGACCGGGCAAGTGCTCGTCGTGGACGGCGGAATGGTCATGTGACGATCTCCCGGAGAGGGGAAGGGCATTTTTCGGGACTTGACGCCCTCCAACCCGGCACCTAACAGACACGCGCTAACAACACACGGCTCCATGGCGGACCAAAACACATCCATCGAACAACGGGTCAAAAAGATCATCGTCGACCAGCTCGGCGTTAAGGAAGATCAGGTGACCACGGAGGCGAAGTTCATCGAAGACCTGGGCGCCGACTCGCTCGACACTGTCGAGCTGGTCATGGCCTTGGAGGAAGAATTTGGCCAGGAGATCCCGGACGAAGAAGCCGAGAAACTCCAGAGTGTCGCCGACGTTATCAAATACGTCGAAGAGCGGCAGAAGTAACGGGCACCCCAACAGAGATCCCCACGGGGCAGCCTGGCTGGCGACCTGCGGCCGCTGCCCCGTTTTTTCTTCCATGATGAATTTAGGGTCCGACCGACGTGTTGTGGTCACCGGCATGGGCGTGGTGAGCCCCCTCGGCCACGACGTCAGCTCCTTTTGGAACAACATCGTTGGCGGCCAATGCGGGGTCGGCGCCATCACCCGGTTCGACGCTTCGGCGTATGACTGCCGGATCGCCGCCGAGGTGCGGGGATTTGATCCAACACCCGCCTTCCCCACTCCCAAGGAACTGCGCCGGACCGATCGGTTTGTCCATTTTGCGGTTCATGCGGGCTGGCAAGCCCTGAACGATTCAGGGATTGACCTGGACCGCTGCGACCGCGATCGCATCGGCGCCTACATCGGATCGGGCATTGGCGGGTTGGAAACCACCGGGGAACAACACCAAGTGTTGCTGAGCCGCGGCCCTGGACGGGTTTCGCCGTTCATGATCCCGATGCTCATTCTCAACATGGGTTCGGGCATGTTCTCGATCTACCACAACCTTCGTGGGCCCAACGTGGCGACTTGCTCGGCGTGCGCGTCCTCGACCCACGCATTGGGCGAGGCGTGGCGCACCATTCACATGGGCGATGCCGATGCCATCTTCGCCGGGGGGTCGGAAGCGACCATCGTACCGTTGGGCATCGCGGGTTTCGCCGCGATGAAGGCTCTCAGCACCCGAAATGAGGACCCGATACATGCTTCACGGCCGTTTGATGCGGGCCGGGACGGTTTCGTGATGGGCGAAGGGGCGGGCGTCCTTCTCTTGGAAGACCTCGAACACGCAAGAAAACGTGGAGCCCGCATTTATTGCGAGATCGTGGGGTATGGCAACACCGCCGACGCCCATCATCTGACTTCTCCTTCGCCCGGGGGTGAAGGCGCTAGTCGTTGCATGCGCATGGCACTCCGCTCAGCCGGACTGAATGCGGAAGACATCGATTACATCAACGCCCACGGGACTTCGACCCCTCAGGGGGACATCTGTGAAACCCAGGCGGTGAAGACGGTCTTTGGCGAGCACGCCAAGCAACTGGCCGTCAGCTCGACCAAGGGAGCCACCGGTCACATGCTCGGTGCGGCCGGGGCGGTTGAAATGTTGATCTGCGCGAAGGCAATCGAAACAGGCATCGTGCCCCCGACCATCAACTACGAAACCCCGGACCCTGCCTGCGACCTTGATTATGTGCCCAATGTCGCCAGGCCCAAACAGGTGGAGGCCATCCTGAACAATTCATTCGGGTTCGGCGGTCATAATGCGACGATCGCCGCCCGTCGATTCGCCGGCTGAAAGGCGCGCAGAGTCAGATTTCGGCCAGCTTCACGGGAGTCTCCTGGTCGGTCTGGATCATGGAGTCCAGCGACTTCCGAAGATCCTCCAGTCCCGTGGCCGGAATGATGACATGGTCGCGCCGCCCGCCAACGTCCTCCGTGATCCGAAGGAATCGTCCTCGCGGATTTTCCTTCAGGCTCAGGATGAAGACCTTGCGCTCGACCTGAAATTTCTCCGAACGCAGCGTCTCCTCCGGTGGTGGTGGATGCGGCACTCCGCTATTGCGGTAACCGTTGCTGCTGCTGGTCGGATAACGGTGTTCGTGAGAGATCATACCTCATACCCTCCATTTTGGTTTAGCTGTCGACAAACCCTGCCGCTAACAAACCAAGAATTAGACTGCACGAGAGATTGTCAAATCCGCAGTCGTGAGCGGGGAAAAAGGCGGGGTCCTCCGTTGCCCGGATGGGAGGCGTGAAGGAAGTAAAGCGAGACCCCAGCCATCGAGATCACATTCAAGATCACTCCAATACCCTGCCAGACCGCGAGCGAGTGTGCCGCTTGCCTTTGGGGCGGCGTCATGGGTTCTCGCAATACTTTCTGATTGGGACCCAAGTGCGCCTGAATATTAAGAGCGCGGCATTTCGGGGCCAACCAAAGCTTCCCGGCACTGGCTGCCACAAGCAACACCACTAGAAGGGCTAGCAGTCGGCGCTCCAACGGCCGACCCGTATAGAGCCACTCGGCGAGGGTGTGGATCAGGGCCACCGCAGCGCAGAACACCTGGAAGAGATGGAATCGCTGGAGCGCCAGCAGTCCCACCTCGCCCGAGTAGAGTGGGCCCAATAGTCGCACGACCTCGGCCCGGCCAAACAGCGGGTCGAGTGCTACAATGAAGAGCACGGTTCCGCCAAGCCAGATCGATGCCACGACCAAGCCCGCCAGACGCAGGAACGTGATCACTGGCATCAGTCTAGAAACGCACCCAAATCAAGCCAAGCCCCGATCGCATCGGCTCTTAACTCGATGCCAACACCAAGCCCAGTTGACCGAGGTAATGACCCAGTTCCACACCAGATCCCGGAATCCAGGCGAGCAACCGCTGGCGTTGAGCTTTGGCCCAGGGTCCTGCGGTCGGCAGCGCGGAGACCGCGGAGCCGCCTCCCAGGAGGGTCAGCCATTCAGAGCGTCGCGAGGCATCATATTCCTCCAGGGTCCTCGGATCCATGCCCTGCCGAAGTATGCCGGCAAGGCGGGTCGTCAGATCGTAGGCCTCCCGCAGACCCACATTCATGCTCTGCATTCCAACCGGATTTGCCTGATGCCCAGCATCCCCGGCCAGCCAGCACCGACCGCGGCCAAACCGGGACGCAACCATGGGAATGAACAGCGCGGAGGATCGCCAATCAATCTCTCGGATTCCCGATTCAAACCAGGGCGCTCTGGTTTTCAGCAGCTTGGCCAGTTGCTCGCGTGCCGCAGCGTCCGGTTCGTCGTCCAGTAGAACAATCGAACGGCGCTCCTTGAGGGGGTGATCCTCCTCGGGTCCTTCGCCACCAGGAACCTGCAGGCTCCAGCGGCAGACCGAGCCTTGCTGCGGCCAATACGCGTCCGCAATTCCCGGTCCAAGATTGATGCGCACTTCCTGGAGGATGGGGTTCAGGCAGTCGAATTCGATCACCTCGTAGTTCCAGGGCGAACCCTGCCGTTCAACAGGGATTCCCAACACCTGCCTCACATGCGACTCGCTTCCATCCGCACCCACCAAGTAGGAAGCCTCCACATCGATCGAGGATTGGACCATTTCCTCGGAACGCGCGAAGGGGTAACCCACCGAGGTGAGGGTAAGCTTTTCGATGCTCGCCGTCACCGAATCGGAATTCATGCGGAAGCCGTCCATTCGGTGGCCCCAGCGAACCCGCACTCCTAGATCGCGCAAGGCGTCTTCGAGAAGTTCCTCCAAACGATCCTGGGGAACCACCAGCACGAACGGATGCCGGCCTCCAGAATTCCCCAGGTTGACCTCCGCTTTCCGTTCTTTGCCCTCGTAGAACCCCAGCGTGTCGATTCGAACCCCCGCCTCCAGCAAAGGATCTTCCAGTCCGGCCGAAGCCAGTAAATCCACGCTTCCTGCGTGCAGCCCGCAGGCATAGCTCTGAGCCGCCGACCGCCAGGCGCGATCCACGATTTCCACTGACAAGCCCGACCGCGCCAGCCCCAGTGCGGCAAGTAGCCCGACGGGACCGGCGCCGACGACGAGCGCATCCACCTTTTTGGACAGCGTTGCCATGGGGTAACCGTCGTCCCCACGGACCTACCTTGGCAAGAAACCTGGGGCCAATTGGTCCAGGCTCGCGTGGTTCCAAAGCAGAACCTGGGGTGCCACTTAGCCCGGCAAATCGCGCCAGCGAAGCCCCAACTGGCCAAGCAAGGCTGCGAGTTCTTTGCCACTTGCCGGAAGGCTCGAAGCTAGTTGAGCGGCATGGCCTCGCACCCAAGCACTGGTGCCTGGCGTCGATTCGATGGCGGGATCGAGCCCGAGGAGTCGGCGCCACTCCAAATGCCAGCGGTCGCTCGCCTCCCGTAGTGCTTCCGTGGGTGCTCCGTCCCGAACCACCCCTCGCAGCACATGGATGAATTCTTCGGCTTCGCGGAGCGCCAGATTCATGCCTTGCGCACCGCCCGGAGCGGTCTGGTGCGCCGCATCTCCCAGGACCCAGCATCGGCCTCGCCCAAATTGGTGGATGATTCGCTGCGGAAACTCGACGCGCGTCGCCCAGTCCATGGTCCGGATCCCGCGACGAAACCATGGAGCGACCCGCTGGACCTTGGCCGGCAGAGTCGGATGCGGGCCGGATGGCAGAATCGACTCGCCGGAGGTTTCATCGTTGGGCTCGGCCTGCAGACTCCATCGGCACGTTCCCCCTGGAAGAGGCCAGAGGACATGTGTCGCGGCACCATCGATGGCAACACGAAATTCCTCGACGACCCCCGCCTCAGATTCCGGTTCGAACTCGAAGATGCCATACTGCAGGGGCTCGCCTGCCGCCTCGCTGGTAGTTCCCAGGAGATGCACCAGCCGAGATCGGGGCCCGTCGGCTCCAGCCATGTAGCGGGCTTCCACCAGTGAGCGTCGGTCCACCACCTCCGTCCAACGCTCCTTCCCCTCGTCCGTGGCGCGGTGTTGCAGACATTCCAGAATAGCCGTCACTGAATCGTCATTCCAAATCAGGCCGTCCAGCCGCTTGCCCCATCCCACCTTGCGCGCGTGCTGTTCTCGAAGCGCGTCCTCAATTAATCCCTCCAAGTCATCCTGGTAGAGGATCAGTGCGAAAGGGAAACGCGACGAAAGCGCACCCAGATAAACCTCGGCGCGACGCTCGTTACCCTCGTAAAAACCAACCGTATCGACTCGTACCCCCAGTTCCATCGCCCGTGGGAGAATTCCGATGCGGTCCAGGAGATCCAGGGCGTGCGGATGAAGGGTGCAGGCGTAGCTCCTTGAGGCAATCCGCCACTCTCGGTCGACAATTTCGACATCGAGCCCCGCCCTCGCTCCAAGCATGGCGGTCATGAGTCCTACCGGCCCGGCCCCCACCACCAATAGGTCCTTCATCGTTTCCAAGCTCATAGGATCGGTTGTCAGGAGGGGCTTGTGCCCGTGTTCTGTGATAGGAATCGGGATATTGTCACGGACGCAAGTCCTTTGCCGATCCTACGCCTACGAAAGTGCTTTTGCTTGCAGCGCAGGCCCGCCAAGGGCGAAGCAGGCACTCTTTCCCCGTGGTCCAACTCGACATTGAACAGCCCGTCGCGCTCGTCGAATGGCTCCAGAGCTCCCGGAAGATCGGCCCCTCTGAATCGCCTGACGTCCGCATTTTGGCTGGTGGGGTGTCGAATTGGACGGTGTTGGTCTCGAGACCAAGCGGGGAGTCCTGGCTCCTCAAACAGGCCCTCGCTCAACTTCGGGTCGCGGTGCCCTGGTTCTGCAGCCCGGAACGAATCCACCGGGAAGCTCTCGGCATGCGATGACTCGCCACCCTCGCTCCACCAGGTGCCATTCCTGTCCTCGTGTTTGAAGAGCAGGCGTATGACCTGCTCGCCATGCAGGCAGTGCCGCAACCGCACGCAAACTGGAAATCGATGCTCCTCGAAGGGCTGATCGACCCCGATCATGTCCGGCAGTTCGGTCAGTTGCTGGGATGCATCCACCGGCGTGCCCGCCTGGCTTCGCGGCGCCTTGAATCGGTGTCTGGCGACAGCCGGTTCTTCGAGACACTTCGCCTGGAACCGTTCTACGCGCATCCCGCCGAACACCTGTCCGCCGCGGCACCTTTCCTCACTGGGTTGATCCGAGAGACTCGCGCCGTGCGCGAAAGCTTGGTTCACGGCGACTACAGCCCGAAGAACATTCTCATTCACCGAGGGCGTCTGGTGCTTCTGGACCACGAGGTTATTCACTGGGGCGATCCAATGTTCGACGTCGGATTTGCCCTCGCCCATTTGTGTAACGGCGCGGGCTGTTTCATGGGGACCGGGGCCTGCCGGTGGCGGATTGGCCCGTGGAGGAGGCATCGTGGAACCGGGAGGAACTTGGGATTGATCTTCCGGGCGGAGTCTGGTCTTTCCCCTCGATCCAAATTCGCGACGACAGTTTCACGACCGGCCGGCCCGATTGTCCGCGGGGCTGCCCAGACAAAATCCACTGCCATGGCCACTACACCCGGTTTGCGAGCCCAAGCGGCCAGGAACTCCTCACCGTGTTGCGCTTCCTGTGCCGGGCGTGCGGTCTGACGATCTCGGTGTTGCCCGCTTCCCGGCTGCCGTATCGGGCGATCGAGGTGGACCGCCTCCAGACCCACGCCGATCGTCAGGCGGGGGTGGGTCAGGGACCTGATCCCCCGCCTGATGAGCTCGAAGCAGGTTGCCTGCGTCGAGCCTGGACGTGCCTGCGAACCAGAGTCGAATTGCTGAAAAACGCCTTGGGTCCGCTCGTGTCGGTCGGCATCGGCTCGGTCGAACCACTCTGGTTAGGAATGCAACAGGCCAAAGCGACGCTGCCCGGCATCCTCGGCTTCCTCGCCACGACGCACAAGATCAGCCTGTTGGGCGACTACCGGTGCCTCCGGTTACCGGCGTAATTCATCCACTGCAAACCCGCTTTTCGCCGGGTCGCGACTGGGTCGCCGTGGTTCCGGCCACGATCCCACAAACCAGTGTATTTCCGGATACGGCGTGACTCGCGGAGGGTCACGGCGATGAGCCAAACATCGCCCAAAAACGGTTCCGAGGCCGTTGCGCTCCACCGCTACGCCCTCCTGACCAAGATTCAGGACCTTCTCCACCAGCGACTGCCCCTTTCGGTGGCGCTGGAGACGGTCGCTGCTGCCCCGAGCACCGGACCCGACGGCCTGGAATGCTCCGTCGCCAAGCGCACCCTCGAAGACTGGTGGTACGCCTACAAGAAAGGCGGCTTTGCCGCGCTTCATCCCAAGGGTCGTTCGGATCGCGGACGTCCCCGGGCCCTCACCGAGGCCCAGCAACGTTTCGTGCTCGGGCCAGGTCCGCGCCCATCTCTCCCTTCCCATCAAGGTCCTCTACCGCCAATGGAAGCAGAGCGATCCCTCCCTGCCCGGACTTAGTTCCATCTACCGCTGGCTCGAATGCCATGATCTCCACCACAAGGCCCGTCGTTACCAACTGCGCCAGTCACTCTGCGGCCCGACCAAGGCCTTCGAAATGCCCGCCGTCAACGACCTCTGGATGGTCGACTTCTCCCCAGGGCCCTTCCTCACCGTCCCCGGTCGTGCCAAGGCGTTGCCCACCCACCTCTGCGCCCTCATCGATGATCACTCCCGCCTGATCGTCGCCGCCCTCCACCACGAGCGCGCCAATACCCGCAGCTTCCACCTCACCCTCAAGGAGGCCCTGCGTCGTCGCGGCATTCCCCGCGCCCTCTACACCGACCAGGGCGGTCCCTTCACCAATGACCACACCCTGTTGGTCTGCGCCAACATCGGCCTAAGACTCATCCAAGCAAGGCCTTAGCACAGCTTGAGCAAAGGTAAAATCGAGCGATTTTTCCGCACGTGTCAGGAAGATTTCGAAGCCGCCCTGCACCTGCCCGACCGCGCTGTCCACTCCCTTGACGAACTCAACGCCCGTCTCGCGGACTGGTTGCAGTCCCTCTACCACGCCCGGGTCCATTCCGGTACCGATCAGTCCCCGCACGAACGCTTCCACAAGACCGCCCACCTCATCCGCAGCCTTGATCCTCACCTCGACCTCGACCGGCTCTTCTTCACCCGACTCAAGCGCACCGTGCGCAAGGACGGCACCGTCCGCCTCGACAACCAACTCTACGAAATCGACCTCGCTCTGCGCGGACTCGAAGTCCAGCTGCGCTTCGATCCCTGGACGCGCGCGCGCATTGAGGTCGACTACCAGGGCCAGCGCTTCGGCCTCGCCCGCCTCGTTGATCGCCTTCTCAACAGCCAGCTCGGCAACAGCTCCAACTATGAAAAGCCCTGAACTCCTGCGGCTCGCCCGCCAATGGGGCGCCACCGATATCCCCTTCAACAAGACCTCGGCGGCCGAGTAGCTCGATACCCCGAAAATCCTCCAAGCCCGACGCCAATTCGAAATCAGTGCCGCCCTCAAGAGCACCCTCCTCGTCAGTGGTCCCAATGGCGTCGGCAAGAGTGCCCTCGCTGGCCGGTGGTTGCGTTCCCTCGATGCCCGGCTCTACTCCGTGGCCTCCCTCACCCAAGCCACCCTGAGCGGCTCCAGCCTCCTAGCCACCCTCGTCGCCAAGCTCGGCAAGGCCCCCAGCTTTCGGCGCGAGGGCAACCTCCAGAGACTGGAAGGCGCCCTCGCCGAACTCGAACACCGCACCCTCGTCGTCGTGCTCGACGAGGCACAGAACTTCTCCCACGCCGCCTTGGAGGAGGTGCGCCTCCTCCTGGGTCTCAATCTGCCTGATCAACCCGCCTTCGCCTTCGTCCTCCAGGGCGACGACTACCTGCTCGGCACCCTCCAACTGCGCAACCACCGCGCACTATTCTCCCGTCTCGCGGGTCATCTACGCCTCGGCCTCTGGACCCAGCCCCAGTCCCTTCAATACCTCGAAAGCGCCCTCCGCGCCGTCGGCCTGACTGCCGGTCATCTCGAATCCGCCGCCGGCGAACTCCTGGCCAGCGCCTCTGCCGGTCTGCCGCGCAGTCTCGCCTTGCTCGCTCGCGCTGCCTGGCTGGCTGTCGCCACCGCCGGCGACTCCCGCCTCACTCCCGTTCACGTCCAGAGCGCCCTGGCTCAAGTCCCTTGTGTTCCCGGTCTCCAGCGTCCCGTCTCCCCAGCCCAGGCGGGTGTCGATCCGGGCCCCTGACATGAACCCACCTCGTCCCGTCGATCCGGCCTCGATCCACGAGGCGCACCGGATCTACTGCTCCATCACCGGCCAGCAACTTGGCCTGGGCTACGATCGCGAACGGATGTGGTACGAGCTCTTGCGGGACGGTCACTCCTTCGACGACCTCCGTCATCTCATCGTCTATCTTCAGCGCGAGATCCGCGGCGGGCGCCTCAACGTCGGCGCCCTCAAACTTTCGAATCTCCTCCAGCCCGACCGCTTGGAGGAAAACCTCGCTATCAGCCGCGTCGCGTTGCGCCCGCCGGCTCCGACTTCACCTCCGGCACCAGGACCGTCCCGGCCACCGCTGCCGCCGGACCAACTCCACCGACGCCGCGAGCAAGGACTCCAGCTTCTGTGCGAACTACGCCAGCGACTGCGCTGACGCAAACCAACTCTGCCCCAGACCACGGGGCAATCCGCTTCCTCCGTCCCACCCTCCTTCCGTGCCCTCGATGCTCCACGGACCAATCCGCCATGCCCTCCACGGCTCAACCCGCTACTCAGCCCAAATATCCCACGGAACAACTTGATCCCGTCTCCACGCCAGACGTCGCGCCGTTACACAAGTCTGTGCAGTGTATTCTGCCGCCGCTCGCCTCTGCCTCCAAAAATATGGTTCACGCTCACTCGTTGCCGACGAAGGAGGGCTGACCCCGGCCTTTCCGAGCACCACCGCCATGCTGGAAGATGCCATCGAAGCCATCGAGAACACTGGATTGTCGCCGGGACGGGATATGGTTTTAGCTGTGGCTGTTGCGTCCTCTCACTTCCATACCGCCGAGGGATACGGGCTCGATGGAAGAAATCTTACCTCCGACCCAATGACCGATCAACTCGAGGCCTGGCTTGGGAGTTTTCCGATCATCAGCTTTATAGACGGTCTTGTCGAAGATGACTGGAAGTCTTGGCCACAGCTGCGTCAACGGCTGGGAGGGAAAGCACGGATCATGGGGATGATTTTCTCTGCACAAATCCGGAACGAATCCGACGAGCGATCCGTGACAACGCAGCAAATGCTTTGCTCCTCAAAATGAATCAGATCGGAACGCTCACCGAAGCGCTGGAGGCGCGCTCTTTCGCAACCGAATCAGGTTGGTCTGTAACGATCAGTGCACGGAGTGGCGAGACCGAAGACGATTGGCTTGCCGACGTGGCGGTGGGGTGGCAAGCAGACCACATCAAAATTGGGTCGGTCACACGCTCGGAACGTTTGTCGAAATAGAACAGGCTGCTGGTCATTGAAGCAGAGGAAGGCTGGAACTTGGCCTCCGATCGCTGAAGCCAAGCAAAATCAGGGAACAATTTCAGCCAGTCGGGAACGCTTGAAGAAAAAACGCCCCGACGCATGCCAGCATCGTGGAGCGGCTCCGCGTGACCGGTGGGTTGGGTCGTGTACTCTGGAAGTGTCGGGGTACGCTGCACGCTGCGCTGCACGGGCGCATCTCACTTCTTTGGAGGAGGGAGGTGGGAGGCGAGTTGAGCGGGGTCAGTTTGTTGGCGAAGGGAGGAGGCTTGGCGTGAGAAAAGAGGTTGGGACTGCTTGAAGGGACAAGGATAAGTCTGTTTTCAGCGTTTTTGCGGGACTCTAA